>Ga0194136_1000002_pt1 | contig 158881 bp, 155 predicted proteins | sample TARM_MetaG_T3A_1_FD_134023 | JGI IMG/M metagenome (GOLD analysis project Ga0194136, IMG submission 134023) | Freshwater microbial communities from Pennsylvania, USA, analyzing microbe dynamics in response to fracking - TARM_MetaG_T3A_14 (version 2) | ecosystem: Environmental > Aquatic >...
CAGCACCGCCGCCGCCCGGACCCGCGACGGAGGTAGCAGCGCCGCCACCGATTCCACCGCCGCCGCCAGCAGAACTGATGCCAATCCCGACGGCCCCGCCGCCGCCGCCGCCTCCGCTGGCGCCACCCGTACCTGCCGTGGCGCCGTCGCCGCCGCCGGCGCCGCCGCCAGCGGCGCCAACGGCGATGCCGGCCGCGCCATTGCCACCCGTGGTGCTCGCCCCGCCGGCCCCGCCATTGGCGCCCAGGCCAATTCCGCCGCCGCCGCCAGCACCGACATTACCGCCACTTCCGCCATTTCCGCCGAGCCCGCCGCCACCTCCGCCGCCCGACCCGGTCGAGCCGTAACTGCCGCCGCTGCCGCCATTGGCCTGATTGCTGGCGAGCGAAACATTGCTCACCGTGACGCTGGCGCCGCTGGCTACGAACAGCGCGCCACCGGCTCCCATGCCGCCGCCACCACCGCCATCGAACCCGCTGCCGCCATTACCGCCCTTGGCCACGGCGTTCTGGATCGTCAGATTGTTGACCGCGACGGTACCCGAGTAAACGAAGAGCCCGCGCTGCACGCCGCCGCCATCGAGCGTGAAGTTGCCGCCGTTGATCGTGACAGTGCCCCTCGAATTGATGATGGGCAGCGTTGTCCCGCTCGTCAGCGTGATGTTCTGCGTGATGTTGAGCGTGTAGCTGGCGCCCGGATTGTTATCGATCGTCGTCAGCGCAGTGACGAGGCTCGCACCATCGCCGGCGTTCAGCACCGTTTGGGCGTGTGCGCCAGTCCCGAACGCGACGAGCAGAGCGAGGATTACGGCAACCCGTTGCAAACATGAGAATCGGAAGCGTTCCACAACGTGCACGTGCATGGCATTCCAAACTCGGGTCGCGCGTAGCACGGCCACTAAAAATCTCAGCGTGAGGTTGTATCCCCTGAGACATCCTGCCGCACGACAAAAAGCGAAAATGGAACCGAAAGCGCGACGGTGTGCTTTTTGCATCACAACATGATGTCCCCCACACTTCCCCGCGCCAGCGCGACAGGTCGTGTGAGACGTTGTCAGGATACCTGCGCAAGCCTGCCGATCGTGCCTCGCGTTGCCAGCGCGATCGACTGGCGCATTGCTGCTGGCAACCTGCGCGCCCTTACGTCAGCTTGCCCGTATACTTCTCCAGCGCCGCCCAGGCATCCGCGCCATAGGTCTTCTGCCATTGCGTGTAGAAGCCGGCCTTCACCAGCGCGGCTCTGAACTGCACCGGATCTGGCTTGTTGAAGATCATGCCCTTCCCGGTCAGCTCGGCCTGCAGCGAACGGTCCATCTCGACCAGATCAGTGCGCTCCTTCACCGCCGCCGCGTCGAACGCGGTGTTGACGAGCTCGAGCAGATCGGGCGGCAGGCTCGCTATCGCGCGGCGGTTGCCGAGGATCCAGTAGCCGCTCCAGCAATGGTTCGACAGCGCGCAGTATTTCTGTACCTCGTAGAGCTTTCCGGTCGAGACCTGCGCCAGTGGATTCTCCTGCCCTTCGACGATGTGGGTCTGCAGCGCCGAATAGAGCTCGCTGTAGGAGATGCTCGACGGCAGCGCACCGAGCCCCGAGAACAGCGAGGTCAGAAGTGCCGTCACCGGCACGCGAATCTTGAAGCCCTTGAGATCGTCGACGCTGTTGAGCTGCCGGCTCGACGACGAGGTGATCTGGCGGAAGCCGTTGTCCCAGACCTTCTTCAGCGGCACGACGCCGGTCTTGACGATCGCATCCCGGACGAGGTCGCCGACACCGCCGTCCATCGCCGCCCAGACCTGGTCGTAGGATTGGAAGGCGAAACCGATGCTGGGCAGACCGGACAGTGGCACCAGCGTCGACAGCGTCATGCTGGGTGCGGCCAACAGTTCGATACCGCCGGCGCGGACCTGCGACAGCATCTCCGGGTCACCGCCAAGTTGGCTGTTGGCAAACACCGTAATGTTGAGCCGGCCGCCCGACTGCGCGCCGGCCGCCTTGGCAGCCTCGGCCAGACGGATTGTTAGCGGGTGGGTTTCCGGAGTGTTGACGCCAAGCTTGAAGTCGAACTCGGCCGCGGCAAGGACCGGCTTACCAAACATCGTCGCAGCCATTGCCACAGAGCCGGCGCCCAGCACCCGGCGACGGCTTATTTTCGTTGTTTTCATTATTGTTTTTCTCCCGAGCGCATCCCGCGCCTGGGGTCAGTTTCGATCCTCCGCCTGTGTGACGCAAGGCACCGTGAAACCAATCCGCCCGTGGCATGAAACCATTTCAAGGAACTCACGAAACGATCCGGAAACAGATCGGGCTTACCAGTACCTGCCATGGACGGCGCATAGACGCCCGGAGGCGACCATGAACCACTCGATCCATTCAGCTGATCGCGCGACCCACCTCAAGATCGTGGTGGTTGCCCTCGTTGCGGCCATCGGAGTTGCGGCGTTCGGCATTTCGGCGCGGAACAACGCGGATTTCACCCAGACCGCCCAGACCAACCAGGTCATCAAGGCCGGCAAGCCGGTCGCGATCACCTCCTCGGGCACCTCGACGGTCCGCTAGAATTTTCAAGTTTCGGCAGACAAAGCGGCCGCCCTTGGGCGGCTTTTTTGTTGGGCATGATCATCTCGAGTTCCGATCACGACGGTGCGGCCTTTGCCGCCTGCTTCGGGTACCGCGATTGCAGAAGCAGGCACGCGATATCGACGTGTGCAAGGTGCAAATACAGGCGAAGCCCTGCGCGCCGCCGTCGCCTCGCTCGGCAAGCCGACGCTGCATCTGCCGGATCGCGCGGCCGCCGCGGAATCTTAACCGCGTCCTAACGCGGTCATTCGATTGCGATCCGCTCCGCGACCCCCGTCTTAAAAAATGTTCCTTAAGGTGGGCGTCAACAGAGGCGCGGGCCCAACATGAATTTGCAGCAGCGAGTAATTTCGACCGGCTTCAAGATCATCTGCACCGATTGCGGCAGCCTGGCGATCAAGATCGCCGATCCGGCGAACGCGTCCGGCGACACCATCATCGAATGCCGCCGCTGCAACGCTGTGCGCGGTACGGTGGCGGATCTGCACACCCTGGCGCGGCGCGGCCGCGATCTGTTCGAATTCTAACCCCGGCACCGCCGATGCTGTCAGACCCGAACGCGACCATGCAGAACGACATCCCCTTGGATACGGTCTGGTCGATCCTCGAGGCCGCCAACGAATTGGGCGATACAAGCACGGTTGACGCCTGCCGCCGCATCATCGACGCGAATTTGCGCGGCGAGGCGCCGGGACAAACCGACCTGAACGCGGTTGCCGCATTCTTTGCCTGATCGGGGCAGCCTGTTGCCGATTGCGCGTTCAATGCGGCGCCGCGGTGACCGACCGGAACGTCGCTCAACGTTGCTTGACTTGATTCGATCGGGGTCGGCTGGCTAGCTGCCGCACAGCTCTCGATTCGGACGGGCCGATGCAATGACGCGCGATGACCTGGTTGTCGGGGGCACGATCCTCGAGTTCTTCGCCGTCAGCACCGCCTCGCTGATCGCCTGCGGGCACGCGTTCCCGGGGATGCATGTCTGGCAATCCGGCATCACCACCGAGGCGATCATCGGCACCGCCGTCATGGCGGTGTTCATCCCGGCATTCGCCGCGGGACGGTTCAGCTTCGGTTATGTGGTGAGCTTCTCGCTGCTGTCAGCCGTGTTCGGCTTCGTCTGGCTCAGCCACTTCAGCGCGTTCGACTACCCGCACGCGATCGCCCGCTGGGCCATGATCGCGGCGCTGGCCGCCGCGATCACCCCGCTGATGTTCCAGAACATGCCGGTTTGGCGGCCCAGCCTGTCGGAAACGACCGTCAAAGGCGTCGCGCTGCTTCTGCTGGTGTCGTCTTTCGCCGTGCTGCTCGCCGACATCTCGTACGGGGTCAAGCTCGGCAGTCCTTACGGCACGGCCCGTAACGCCATCGCGCGGCCGGCGCTGCTGAACTATCTCACCGGGATCATGATCGGAGCGGTGCTGCCCTATCTGTTCGTGCATTTCGCATCGCGCAGGCAATCGCTGCTGGCTGCCGGTGTTTTGCTGTTTGCGCTTTGTTTCTATCCCGTCGTCAACAACAAGACGGTCCTGCTGCTGCCGATCTGGCTGCCGTTTCTGTTCTGGCTCTACGGCCGGTTCAACCCGCGGCTGGCCACCGTGCTCGCAGTCCTGCTCCCTACCATCGTCGGACTGACATCGTTCGCCGTTCTCACCGCCGACAAGGACTACGTCGTGTTCAGCGCCATCAATCTGCGCTTCCTCGCGATCCCGTCACTGGCGCTTGATCAATACGCCGACTTTTTTGCGCACCGCGAATTGACGCGGTTCTGCCAGATATCGGTCCTTCGGCCGGTGACCACCTGCCCCTACGGCGAACTCGGCCCGGCGCTCGGAGCCATCTATCACGACGGCAATTTCAACGCGTCCTTCCTCGCCACCGAGGGTATCGCGTCGGTCGGTCTCGTGCTCGCTCCGGTTTCGGCGCTGGTGTGCGGCCTGATCCTGTCGGTGGGGTCGGCGGTCTCGCGGCATTTGTCGCCGCGCTTCATCGCCGTGTCGTCCGGCATCGCCGTTCAGACGATCATGAACGTGCCGCTGACGACCGGTCTCGTGTCCAACGGGATCGCGGTGCTGTTCCTGTTGTGGTGGCTGACGCCGGAGCAGCGCGCGGAACTATCCAGCAGACCCGCGCATGCCGCCGAGCAGGTCGGCGTCGTCGGCCTTGCGGCGTCCTGATCTTGCGCGCCCGGCCGCTGCGTGGCGGGCGCGCAAGAGACAGCGCCTGCGCGCGGGCGGCCCGATCAATGTGGCCTTGCCTTCTTTCGGAGAACGATAATGCTCTGATAGGGCGAGATCCCGTTCATGCCGACGTCGACAATGTCGAACCGATCAGTCCAGTGCTCTTCGATGTACTGCTTGGTGATGATCGTCTCGCCATATGTCATCTCGCCGTCGACCGGATAGCTTTGGGGATAGAAGTAGAAGCCGTCTCGCCGCAGGGTCTCGGAGATTTTCTGCTGATCCCAGCCGGGTAATTTGGAGATCGGCTCATAGAATGCATAAGCCGGCGGCCGCACCGTCAGAAGGAAAAGGCCGCGATCCTCCAGCGCAGCGTGGACTGCGGCGAGGCATACGTCGCTTGCGACCGGGGAGAGATGCGTCCAGATCGACAGGGCGTAAGCGACATCGAACTTCTGGTTGAACGGAAGACGTTTCGGCAGGCTGTCCGACAGCACGATATCGGCGCGAGGGTTGGAGCGCTGCGCGACCTGGACGATGCCCTTGTGGGGATCGCAGCCGTGCAAATTGCGCAGCGGCACGTCCTTCATGAAATATCTGAGCACACTGCCCCAGCCGCAACCATAGTCCAGCACCGAACGCTCTTCGAATGGCTTGTCCAGATGCAGCCTGAGCTTGTCGTGCATGAGGCGATAGGTTTCGATCACCGCGGCCCCTAGTTCCATGCCGGAACGACCGCTCCAGTTTTTCTGCGTCCCGGCATCAGGCGGATCAGGAATAGCGGCCTTGATGGCGTCGAAGCCATCATACTCTTTCCAGAGCAACACATTCCAAAGATAGGGATCATCGATCCATTTGAATGCGTCGTACGCGGGCTCTCCCCTTACGCACGCGGCTTCCGTCCTTGCCAGTTCGTCTTTGTAATACTCGTTCAGCCACAGGCTCCAATCCATCCGCAAGCCTCCCTGTCAGGTTCGCTTTGTCGGCCCTTGCGCGCTGCAGTGTCGTTTGCGCATGTACATGTTTCCGAGACTGTCTCTGCTATCTCCGGCAACTTTGGGACACATCAAGCGCGTGCATTCCGGAACACGCGAGGAACCGCGAGCACGCGCGGACGAAGTCAGGTCGACGTCAGGCTGGCGCGCTCCGCTGCGCAAATAAACCGAGGCCTGCATGATTTGCGCTTTCTCGCTGGCCTGAGCGGCGATCGTCACCGCCGCGTTATCAAATCTGATGCTCGCGTGAGCGCACGCCCCGACCAGGCTGCCTCCAGGAAGCATATCGATGACAGTCCGCAAGCTCGTCCACGTACTGCAAGCGCTCCCGGATCAGGACGCAACGGTCGTCATCGGAGAAGGTGCGAAGCCGCAGACGTGGCTGATCGTGTCTGGCGTGGCGGAATGCCGGATTGCGTGCGTGAATGATGATCAGGCGATCGCTGGGAATGAACCGGCGGTTGAGATTGCCTGACGGGGAGCGTCGGCAGGTCCGGACAAGCGCCGTCCAAGGACCCGTCATGACGGCGCCTCGTCTGACACGCTCAAACCTCGAACTTGGTGCTAAGTGCTTGATAAGACTGGCGCGAGAGACGGGACTCGAACCCGCGGCCTCCGCCGTGACAGGGCGGCGCTCTAACCAACTGAGCTACTCCCGCGGATGCCGGTCACCGGATTGATCCGCGCAGGACCGAGGGCATAAAGGCCCGCATCCCGATAGTCAAGCACGTTGCGGATCCCTGCACAGCGCAGGCGCTTTCGCGCCACGGCTGCGAGTTGTAGCCTGTTTTCAGGCGAAACGGTGGTGTCAGCAAAGCCCCGAATCAAATAAGGCCTGATAGGTCTGGGTTTCCTGTGGCCGGCCCGGCGCTGCCCGTTCCCAGAACCGGCGGTTTCAGGACTTTACCGGGCAAACTTTCCCGACGCGAACGGCGCGCCATTCGCGTGAAAAGCAGCAATCCAGCCATTCAGCAACGAGGAGGGCCAGACATGGCGAAGAAAGCAGCGACCCCGGCGACGATCACGCTGAAGCATCTGGCGGCGGCCATCGCCGAAGAGCAGGAGCTGTCCAAGAAGCAGGCCGAGGCGATCCTGACCGACATGGTCACCCGGATCACCAAGCACCTCAAGAAGGGCGAGCGGATCCGCATCGTCGGCCTCGGCATCCTCCAGGTCCGCAAGCGCGCCGCCCGCATGGGCCGCAACCCCGCGACCGGCGAGCAGATCCACATCAAGGCCAGCAAGAAGGTCGCCTTCCGCGCCGCCAAGGAGCTCAAGGAAGCCGTCTAGAGCTTCTGGCCTGGTCGATATCAGGCGCCATTCCGGCTCGCGACGCGGCCCCGGAATGGCGCTTTTCTGTTGTCGAGCCGCCGCCTGATGCGCTTTGCTTGCGCGAACCAATTTCGCCTGAGCGCCTTATCCCTGTCCCGTACCTTTGCGTGGTCTTCATGCTGGCACCGGCCCTCGACTTCAAGCACACCGTCACCGAGCGTTTCCTGCGCTATGTCGTGATCGATACCCAGTCCGATCCGGATTCGCCGACCTGCCCTTCGACCGAGAAGCAGAAAAATCTTGGCCGCCTGCTGGTCACCGAATTGCAGGCGATGGGCATCGCCGACGCGCATCTCGATCCGCACGGCTACGTCTATGCGACGATCCCGGCCAACACTGACAAGACGGTGCCGGTGATCTGCTTCTGCTCCCACATGGACACCTCACCCGACTGCACCGGCAAGAACGTCAAGCCGCAGGTCGTGAAGAACTATCGCGGCGGCGACATCGTGTTGCCCGCTGACTCCACCCAGGTGATCCGCGCCGCCGAGCACGAAGCGCTCGCCGATCAGATCGGCAATGACATCATCACGACCGACGGTACCACCCTGCTCGGTGCCGACAACAAGGCCGGCCTCGCCGAGATCATGGACGCCGCGCATTTCCTCGTCTCCAACCCGCAGGTGAAGCACGGCACCATCAAGATCCTGTTCACGCCCGACGAGGAAATCGGCCGCGGCGTCGACAAGGTCGACATCAAGAAGCTCGCCGCCGATTTCGGCTACACCATGGACGGCGAGACCGCCGGTCATATCGAGGACGAGACCTTCTCCGCCGACGGCGCCAGCGTCATCATCGAAGGCGTCGCGACCCATCCGGGTTTTGCGAAGGGCAAGATGGAGCACGCGATCAAGATCGCGGCTGCGATCGTCGATCGCCTGCCCAAGGACACCTGCTCGCCCGAGACCACGGAGGGCAAGGAAGGCTTTCTGCATCCGGTTGCAATCTCTGGCGCGCTCGAGAACGCGCGGATCGACTTCATCGTGCGCGACTTCACCGAGGCCGGCTTGAAGCAGAAGGGAGCGCTGCTCGAGACGATCGTGAAGGATGTCATGAAGGGATATCCGCGCTCGACCTATCGCATGGAAGTCAAACAGCAGTACCGAAACATGAAGGAGGTGATCGACCGTCACCCGCAGATCGTCGCCTACGCGATCGAGGCGATCGAGCGCGCGGGACTGACGCCGGTCAGGACCTCGATCCGTGGCGGCACCGACGGTTCGCGGCTGTCCTTCATGGGATTGCCCTGCCCGAATATCTTCGCCGGCGAGCACGCGTTCCATTCGCGGCTCGAATGGGTCAGCCGCCAGGACATGGAGAAGGCCGTGCAGACCATCGTGCATCTGGCGATGATCTGGGAACAGCGGGCGTAGATCCTGCGACCACCCGGCTCAGCGCATCAACCGCACGATCAAAGCACTTCGGCGAGGCCGACAGCAGAGGATACGACGGTCATGCAAAGTGCCTGCGAGACCAACCGGAACATCGGTCGACCCAAGGCCGCCGCGATCACGCTGCTCGCAGCACTCGCCTTTTCGGCCCTCGCTGAAAGCGCGCATGCGAATTCGGGCACGGCTGAACAACGCAGGGCCTGCCGGGCGGACGCTATGAGGCTCTGCCGCGAATTCATTCCGAACGTCAGGCATATCACGGCGTGCATGGAGCGGAACAAGCGCCACCTCAGCCCTGCGTGCCGCGCTCAACTCAAGTAGCTGGCCAACGCTTTAGGAAGCCCGCGCAGTCACGATCCAGATCGCGCCCGGCAGCGGCACGGAATCACCCTTCGCGAACGGCGCCAACGCTTCGCGCATCGATGCGATCGCGGCGGCGCGCACCTCTTCCGGATGCCCCTCCAGCGCACGGCTGGCCGGACCGATCTTGAGCGCGCCCTGGATCGCCGCATCGATGCCGCGGCCGGTTGCGACATCGAGCTCGACCTTGACCGGCTCCATAGCGATGCCGGAGAAACCGGCTTCGCCCAGGATGCGCTTCACCCGGGCTTCGGAAGCAAACGAAAACGGGCCGGGATCCTCGGGGCCGAGCTGCGGCAGCTTCGGCACGTGCTTGTAGACCGCCTGCAGCGGCGCCATGAAGAACGGGTTTTCGCGCGGCTCCTGCCAGCAGGCGAAGGCGAGCCGGCCACTCTTCCGCATCGCTCTGCGCAAATTGGTGAACGACGCCACCGGATCGGCAAAGAACATCACGCCGAAGCGCGAGGCCAGCAGATCAAAACTCTCGCGGGCGAACGGATAGACGGTCGCGTCGGCAAGCGCGAATTCGACCGGCAATCCCTGCGGCGCACTCTGCCGCGCCCGCGTCAGCATCGGCCCGGAGACATCGACGCCGAGCACGTGGCCCGCGGGCACGACCTTTGCCGCCAGCGCAAAACTCGAAGCGCCGCTGCCGCAACCGACATCGACGACGCGTTCGCCGGCCTTCGGCGCGGCGCGATCGATCAGCAGGTCGAGCACCGGCTGCAGCACGATGTCCTGCGCGGCCTGTCGCGAGGCCCAGCGCTGACCACCCGGCCCGTTCCAATATGCAATCTGATCGGCGTTCTGCGGATGGCCTGCGTTCATGCGATCCAACCTTGTTGAGAAAGCGTCTCGTGTCTCGTGTTCGGGCATGATCTTTGTCGGAAAACCGCTTCGCACTTTTCCGGATCATGCCTTAGCAGGTCTCACGCGTCGCGGCGCGCAACATGGGCGTGACCTGATAGGTGAATCCGGCGTTGGCCTTGGTGACGGGATCGTTGGCGACGATCTCCTGCGGATCGGCATCATCGGAGAGTTGCAGCACGCCCAATCCCCAGACGCCTCCGGGATCTGCGACCGGCCCGAAGATCAGCGCCTTGCCGGCCTGCAGCAATTCGCCGCAATAGGCGACGTGCGCCTGCATGATGGCGGCTTCCTGCGGCGTCATGTCTTGCGGAAAAGTCGGACGCGGTCCGGTCAATCTGCAGACGTAGTATTTCATCGACCTGGTCCGCGCTCGCTGGCTATTTGGCGGCTGCGTTCGTGGGTTTGGCTGGCTTTGTCTTGGTGGCATTCGCCTTGGCAGCGTCCTGGCCGTCATTGGGGCGCGCAATACCCCAGGGGTCGGTCGGCTTCCGGTCCGGCACACCGCTCAGCGCGCGCTGATAGGCGCGCTGCTGCCGCGCCTCATTGGCTGCATCGGCCGGCGACTTCTCGACCTCTTCGCGATAGCGCGGAACATGGTCCGATTGCGCCAGTGCAGGTCCGCCAATCATGGTGAGGAGTAGGATCGCGGCGATTTTGCGCATGCATCAAGTTCCCAGGTTAGGCGAAGAGAATAGCATCGCAGCAAGGCCGGCATCAAACCCGCGCACGTGACTTTCGGCACCTTTCGCGCCATCGGCCAACGAATGACATTTGACCAGCCAGCGCGGAGCAAGCGCGGTCCCGGCCACCCCATCTACTGCCCCACGGTCGGGATCGCGCACTCTCAACGCGCTCACAGAGGGCTGCGCAATGGCCTTGCTACGTAAGGCTCTTCAACCAGAGGCCGCTTTGCAGTTCGTGAAACGCCGCGCCACCATCATCCTGCGCGAGCATGTGCAAGCGGAGGCCGAACTGGTCGGAAGGGCTGCAGTTCTCACCGACGGGACTGCGGGAACTGTCGAAGGCGTGTTTCTGGACGAGTCGCACGGGTTGCGCGTCTCGATCGCAGGGCACATCGGGAAGTGGCCGATCTCGACAATCAGGATGCTTCAACCATAGGACCGGATCCGTTCTGTCTGGAGCGCCGGCGAATTCCCTACCCCATCGGAAAAGCCTGAACAGGCTTCGTCTGAGAGTTGCCGATCGAGTCCGCCTTCGCCCTGCGCCACTGCGCAAGCGGCAATTGCATCCACAAAGGCTGGCTTGCCCAGCCGTAGCCCGTGAGGTGCGAAGGCTGGTAGGCGGCGAGAGATTCGAACTCCCGACCCTCTCGGTGTAAACGAGATGCTCTAACCAGCTGAGCTAGCCGCCCTTACCTGCGCGCCTCTTTAGCCTCGCCTACCCCCGAGGCGCAAGGTCGCAAAACCCCAATCCGTCAGCTTCACTCCTTGGGCCGCGTCGGCAATCCGCTGAGATCATTGACCCAGGGGGCGGCGGAGCGGCACCAGACCTGGCGTCGCGGGGTCAATTCGCCGCGCTGGCGAATGCTGCCCCAACGGATGCCCCAGTCGTCGGGTCCGCCGTGCTCGCCGCTCGTGAACAAGGGGGAACCGCAATCGCCGCAAAAATGCTGGAAGCGGACCCGGCCGTTATCGCCGCGTTTGCCGTACACTTTCGGCGCGCCATGGGTCAGCCGGACCTGCTCGGCAGCACAGATCACCGTGACGCGATAAGGCGAGCCGGTCAGCGCCTGGCAATCCGTGCAGTGGCAGATCGACACCCGTTCGGGATCGATCTCGGCTTGATAGGTCACGGCCCCGCAATGGCATTGCCCGTCGATCCGCATCCACGTTCTCCCAATTCGGCGTCGTGCAACAAGGCGGTCGCCCAACAGGTCGTTTGCCCAATTGCAGCCTGCAAGACGCCGCGACGCGATGCAGTGCCCAACCGGGACAATGCCGGTATCCCAAATCTGGATTGTTTGGGATACCAATCTGGGATACCTAACCACGGTAACCGAGGGACGGCGCCATGTCGCAGATGCTCCAGATTCACGACCAGCTCCGGGAGATGATCCTGTCCTTCGACCTCGGCCCCGGCGAGCGGCTGACCGAACGCTGGCTGGAGAGCCGGTTCCAGGGATCGCGCACGCCGATCCGTGCCGCGCTGGTGCGGCTCGAAGGCGAGGAGCTGGTCCGCCGTGACGGCCGCAACTGGATCGTCGCGCCGATCGACCTCGGCGAGCTGGAGGCGCTGGCCGAGTTCCGGATCCCACTGGAGACGACGGCCGTCCGCCTCGCCTGTGCGCGGGCAAGCGCGGCCGATATCGCCGGCGTCGAAGAGATGCTGGATGCCTGCCAGTCCGGCGCGCCGCGCGAGGAATGGCACCGTGTCGGCACCGATTTCCATGTCGAGATCGCGCGACTCTCCGGCAATCCCTTCATCGTGAAGGCGATCGCCGGCGCCATGACGCGGCTGTCGCGGGCACGCTGGCTCGAAGTGTGGACCGAACCGTCGCGCGAGCAGGCCTGGCGCGAGCACCGGCGCATCCTCGGCTTCATCAAGGCCGACGATCCGGATTCTGCCGCGCGAGAGGCCGCCGCCCACATCACCGCGACCCGCGACCGCCTGCTGCGTTCGCTCAACGAGGATCGCCGCGGCCTGCGGGCGCGCGGCTTCGCTGTGATCGGTTTGCGCTGACATGAACATGGAAGTCGATCGCGAAGCGGCCCTCGATGCGGGGCCCTGGAGACGCAACCTGATTGTCTGCGTGTTCGGCTCGTTCACGACCATCGTGGGAATGACGCTGCTGCTGCCGTTCCTGCCGCTCTATGTCGAGCAGCTCGGCGTGAGCGATCACGCCGCGATCGTGCAATGGTCCGGCGTCGCCTATGGTGCCACCTTCCTCAGCGCGGCGTTGACGGCGCCGCTGTGGGGACGGCTGGCGGACCGCTACGGCCGCAAGCTGATGCTGATCCGCGCCAGCCTCGGCATGGCGATCGCGATGTCGCTGATCGGCATGGCGCACAACGTGTACGAGCTGGTCGGCCTGCGGCTATTGGCCGGCCTGCTCGGCGGCTACGCCTCGGGCTCGACCGTGCTGGTCGCGGCGCAGACGCCGAAAGCTCGCTCTGGCTGGGCGATCGGCGTGCTGTCGGCCGGCATCATGGCCGGGAGCTTGGTCGGGCCCTTGATCGGCGGCGTCCTGCCCAACCTGATCGGCATCCGCGCGACCTTCTTCCTGATCGGCAGCGTCATCTTCATCACCTTCCTCGGCACCACTTTTCTGATCCGCGAGGAGGCGCGCCCGAAGAAAGCGAAAGGCAGCAAGGCGCGTGGCGGCTGGTCGCTGGTTCCGGACAAGCGCCCCATCATTGCGATGTGGGGAACGGGCCTGCTGCTGATGATCGCCAACATGTCGATCGAGCCGATCATCACGGTCTATGTGGCGCAACTGGTCGAGGCACCGCAGGTGACGTTCGTCGCGGGACTCGTGATGTCGGCAGCGGCGTTCGGCAGCCTGTTGTCGTCATCGCACCTCGGCAAGCTCGCCGATCGCGTCGGCCATTGGCGCATCATCACCATCTGTCTGGCCGTCTCGGCGCTGCTGCTGATCCCGCAGGCCTTCGTGGTCAGCGGCTGGCAGCTGATCCTGCTGCGCTTCTTGATGGGGCTCGCGCTCGGCGGCCTCTTGCCCTGCATCGCCAGCGTGATCCGGCACAACGTGCCTGATGCCGTCACCGGCAGCATGCTCGGCTATTCGATCTCGGCGCAATATGCCGGCCAGGTGATCGGCCCTCTGGCCGGCGGATTCATCGGCGGCCATATCGGCATGCGCGCCGTGTTCCTCGGCACCAGCGTGCTGATGGCGCTCGGAGCGCTCGGCAATCTCGTCGTCGAGAAGAAAGAGTAGTCGCCTGCCGCCTCCTCGTGATGACCAAACAAAACGGCGCCCGAAGGCGCCGTTTTCTATTTCAATCGTGGCTTGCTTCAGTGCGCCGTCAGGCCGCCGGAGGCTTCATCCGAAGCATCGGGCTTGACGTCGACCTTGCTGGCCTCCTCTTCCCAGACGATCGGTGCCGGCACGCGGACCAGCGCCTTGGCGATCACCTCATCCAGCCGCGAGACCGGGATGATCTCCATGCCGCCCTTGATCGCATCGGAAATCTCCGTGAGATCCTTGGCGTTGTCCTCCGGGATCAGCACCGTCTTGATGCCGCCGCGCGCGGCAGCCAGGAGCTTCTCCTTCAGACCGCCGATCGGCAGCACGCGACCGCGCAGCGTGATCTCGCCGGTCATCGCGACATCGTGGCGGACCGGGATGCCGGTCATGACCGAGATGATCGCGGTGGCCATCGCGACACCGGCGGACGGACCGTCCTTCGGGGTTGCGCCCTCCGGCACGTGAACGTGGATGTCGCGCCGGTCGAACATCGGCGGCTCGATGCCGTAGGTGATCGCGCGCGAGCGGACGTAGGACGCCGCCGCCGAGATCGATTCCTTCATCACGTCGCGCAGATTGCCCGTGACCGTCATCTTGCCCTTGCCGGGCATCATGACGCCTTCGATGGTCAACAGCTCGCCGCCGACATCGGTCCAGGCCAGACCGGTGACGATACCGACCTGATCCTCGTCGTCGATCTCGCCGAAGCGATACTTCGGAACGCCGAGGAACTCTTCGATATTCGCCTCGGTGACCTTCACCGACTTCTTCTTGGAGATCATCAGCTCCTTCACCGCCTTGCGGGCGAGTGTGGAGAGCTCACGCTCCAGGTTACGCACGCCCGCTTCGCGGGTGTAGCGGCGGATCATCAGCAGCAAGGCCGCGTCGTCGATCGACCATTCCTTGGAGTCCAGACCGTGCTTGGAGAGCGCGCTCGGGATCAGATGCTTGCGCGCGATCTCGACCTTCTCGTTCTCCGTGTAACCGGCGATCCGGATGATCTCCATGCGGTCCATCAGCGGGCCGGGAATATTCAGCGTATTCGCCGTCGTGATGAACATCACGTTGGACAGGTCGTAATCGACCTCCAAATAGTGGTCGTTGAAGGTCGAGTTCTGCTCGGGGTCCAGGACCTCAAGCAGCGCCGACGACGGATCGCCGCGGAAATCGGCGCCCATCTTGTCGATCTCGTCCAGCAGGAACAGCGGATTCGAGGTCTTCGCCTTCCGCATCGACTGGATGATCTTGCCGGGCATCGAGCCGATATAGGTGCGGCGATGACCGCGAATCTCCGCTTCGTCACGCACGCCGCCGAGCGACACGCGCACGAATTCGCGGCCGGTCGCCTTCGCGATCGACTTGCCGAGCGAGGTCTTGCCGACGCCGGGAGGTCCGACAAGGCACAGGATCGGTCCGGTCAGCTTGTTGGCGCGCGACTGCACCGCGAGATACTCGACGATGCGGTCCTTGACCTTCTCGAGCCCGTAGTGGTCGGAGTCCAGCACCGCCTGCGCGGCCTCGAGGTCCTTCTTGACCTTGGACTTCTTGCCCCACGGGATCGACAGCAGCCAATCCAGATAGTTGCGCACCACGGTCGCTTCCGCGGACATCGGCGACATCTGGCGCAGCTTCTTCAGCTCGTGCTGGGCCTTCTCGCGTGCTTCCTTGGAGAGCTTGGTCTTGGAGATCTTCTCCTCCAGATCGGCCAGCTCGTCGCGACCTTCGTCGTCGCCGAGCTCCTTCTGGATCGCCTTCATCTGCTCGTTCAGGTAATATTCGCGCTGGGTCTTCTCCATCTGGCGCTTGACGCGCGAGCGGATGCGCTTCTCGACCTGCAGAACCGAGATCTCGCTCTCCATCAGGCCCAGCACCTTCTCCAGGCGCTGCGTGACGGACAACGTCTCCAGTATCGCCTGTCGATCGGCAATCTTGACCGCGAGATGCGAGGCAACGGTATCGCCGAGCTTGGCGAAATCGGTGATCGCCTGGACCACGCCGACGACTTCGGCGGAGATCTTCTTGTTCAGCTTCACATAGCTTTCGAAGTCGGACACGACCGATCGCGCCAGCGCCTCGGCTTCGACCGAGTTGGCATCCGTGTCGGCGAGCGCGACCGCGGTCGCCTCGTAATATTCGCTGCGGTCGGAATACTTTTCGACGCGCGCGCGCTCGAGGCCCTCGACCAGCACCTTGACGGTGCCGTCGGGCAGCTTCAGCAGCTGCAGGACGCTGGCGAGCGTACCGGTCTCGTAAATTGAATCGGGCGCCGGATCATCATCGGACGCGTTCTTCTGCGTCGCGAGCATGATCAACGCGTCGTTCTTCATCACCTCTTCGAGCGCGCGGATCGATTTCTCGCGACCGACGAAGAGAGGCACGATCATGTGTGGGAAGACGACGATGTCGCGGAGCGGCAGCACCGGATAGGAATGGCTTTCGCCGTGGACGATCGTTGGCCGGGGTTTTGAGGTCGTCATGGCCTTATCCTTTTGTTTTGCCCCCTTGCTCGCAGTCCGCCTGCTTGCGCAACCGCCACAAGGTGCCTTGGTGATCCGGAACGAGATTGCCGTCAGCAGCCGCCTATTCCGCATCGTAAAGCGACGAATCTCAGCGCATGAGATCCTTCACCGATAGCATTAGGTGGCTATCAGGCCGGGGGGTGTCAAGTCTGAGAAGTGCCCGGAAATTCAGGCTAAACAGGCATTTACTGCAATGCCAAAATCATCGCTGCTGCTGCGCAGCGACGGCCGCCGGATCGCCCGGCAGCCGTGCATTTGTGACAGGTCGAATGCGCGCCTTCAGGCGCTCGCGCTGCTCTCGACGGCGCGATCGGAACGGTCCGCGTAGATGTAGAGCGGACGCGCCGTGCCCTCGACGACTTCGCGCGAGATCACGACTTCCTCGACACCTTCCAGGCCCGGGAGGTCGAACATGGTCTCGAGCAGGATGCTCTCCAGGATCGACCGCAGGCCGCGCGCACCGGTCTTGCGCTCGATCGCCTTGCGGGCGACCGCGCCAAGCGCCTCGTCGGCGAAGGTCAGCTCGATGTTCTCCATCTCGAACAGCCGCTGGTACTGCTTCACCAGAGCGTTCTTCGGATCGGTCAGGATCTTCTTCAGCGAGGTCTCGTCGAGGTCTTCCAGCGTCGCCACGACAGGCAGACGGCCGACGAATTCCGGGATCAGGCCATACTTCAGCAGGTCTTCCGGCTCGACGTGACGGAAAATCTCGCCGGTACGGCGATCCTCCGGCGCGAGCACCTGCGCCGCGAAGCCGATCGAGGTCGAACGGCCGCGCGCGGAGATGATCTTCTCGAGGCCCGAGAACGCACCGCCGCAGATGAACAGGATGTTGGTGGTATCCACCTGCAGGAACTCCTGCTGCGGATGCTTGCGGCCGCCCTGCGGCGGGACCGAGGCCACCGTGCCTTCCATGATCTTCAGCAGCGCCTGCTGGACGCCCTCGCCTGATACGTCGCGGGTGATCGAGGGATTGTCCGACTTGCGGCTGATCTTGTCGATTTCGTCGATGTAGACGATGCCGCGCTGCGCGCGCTCGACATTGTAGTCGGCGGCCTGCAGCAGCTTCAGGATGATGTTCTCGACGTCCTCGCCGACATAGCCGGCTTCGGTCAGCGTCGTCGCATCGGCCATGGTGAACGGCACGTCGAGGATGCGGGCCAGCGTCTGCGCGAGCAGCGTCTTGCCCGAACCGGTCGGACCGATCAGCAGAATGTTCGACTTCGCCAGTTCGACGTCGTTGTGCTTGGTCTGATGGTTAAGCCGCTTGTAGTGGTTGTGGACGGCAACCGACAGCACCTTCTTGGCATGGCTCTGGCCGATCACGTAGTCGTCCAGGACCTTGCAGATTTCCTTCGGCGTCGGGATGCCGTCGCGCGACTTCACCAGCGAGGATTTGTTCTCCTCACGGATGATGTCCATGCAGAGTTCGACACACTCGTCGCAAATGAAGACAGTCGGTCCGGCAATCAGCTTGCGAACTTCATGCTGGCTCTTGCCGCAGAACGAGCAGTATAGCGTGTTCTTGGCGTCGCTCGTGCCGACCTTACTCATTCATTATCTCCGTCCGCCGTTCGATCTTGTTTGCCAGATCGACCCAATCCGGCACAAAACCGGGGTCTTGGGTAGATAGAGCAAATTCCGTACCAAAAAAGACCCTACGCAATACTGACCGTTGCAATCACGGTTTATTCGAATCTCCGCGATCATAGCCGATGCACTACAGCCAACCATGCTGGCACCCGACTATCAAGAATTCGCTAATCGGATGGCCTGCTCAAGACCGTGACAATACCGTGATTTTCCACGATCGCACGTGGAATACGCATCGAAATCCACGGAACGTTGCGGGATTACCACGCCGCCTAATGAGCACGAAAGCGGAACTTGCCGCCCGAGCGTAGGCACTTGCGGGGTACTCCGCTCGTCCTGCTTTTGCCGGCTATGTGAGGCGCCAATGTGGAGATCACATCGGCGCCCCCGGGAGGCCGGCCAGATCAGGCGGCCTTGGCGGCCGACGGATCTTCCGGACGCTTGTCGATCACCTTGTCGACGAGGCCGAACGCCTTGGCGTCTTCGGCGGTGAGGAACTTGTCGCGCTCGAGCGCGTCCTCGATCGCCTTGTAGGTCTGGCCGGTGTGCTTCACGTAGATCTCGTTGAGGCGCTTCTTGAGATTCAGGATCTCCTGTGCGTGCAGCATGATGTCGGTGGCCTGGCCCTGGAAGCCGCCGGAGGGCTGGTGCACCATGATGCGGGAGTTCGGCAGCGTGAAGCGCATGTCCTTCTCGCCGGCCGCCAGCAGCAGCGAGCCCATCGAGGCGGCCTGCCCGGTGCACAGCGTCGAGACCGGCGGGCGGATGAACTGCATCGTGTCGTAGATCGCAAGGCCCGACGTCACCACGCCACCCGGCGAGTTGATGTACATCGAGATTTCCTTCTTCGGATTCTCGGCCTCGAGGAACAGCAGCTGCGCGACGATCAAGGTCGACATGCCGTCTTCCACCGGACCGGTGACGAAGATGATGCGCTCTTTCAAAAGGCGCGAGAAAATGTCGTAGGCGCGTTCGCCGCGATTGGTCTGCTCGACGACCATCGGCACGAGATTCATGTAGGTTTCAACGGGATCGCGCATGAAAGAACCCAGGGGTTAGGGGTGGTGCATAACTCTGCCCAGAACTAGCTCGCTCAAGACTACTGGCTCGAGGCTGGCCGGCTCAAGGCTTAAACCAGATATGGGCCAATTTCCGGCCGACAAGGCCGACACTAGCCAACTGGGCAGGTCGCAGACGTTCAAGCCGATTCGCGGCGGCACGCCTAGCGAGGGGATCCTCGCCGGGCGCGCTTTCGCGGTTCATCATTAACGCGAGGTGCCGGAATCAGGCGGCAGTTTTCTCGCCGTCTTCATCCTTGAACAGCTCATCCTTGGTGACCTTCTTCTCGGTCACGTTGGCGAGCTCCAGCACGAAGTCGACGACCTTGTCCTCATAGATCGGGGCGCGGAGCTGGGCCAGCGCCTGGGCGTTGCTGCGGTAGTAATCCCAGACTTCCTTCTCGCGGCCGGGCATCTGGCGCGCGCGCTCAATCACGGCGCGCGAGACCTCATCGTCGGTCACGGTGATCTTGTTCTTCTCGCCGATCTCCGACAGCACGAGGCCGAGGCGGACGCGGCGGTCGGCGATCTTCTGGTACTCTTCCTTGGCCGCATCCTCGGTGGTGTTCTCGTCGGCGAAGGTCTTGCCGGTCGAGTCCATCTCGGCCTTGATCGAGTTCCACATCAGGTTGAACTCTTCGGCGACAAGCGACGGCGGCGCCTCGAATTTGTGGCTCTCGTCGAGCCGGTCGAGCAGCGCGCGCTTGACCTTCTGCCGGGTCGCGCCGGCGAATTCGGCGGTCAGGCGCTCGCGCGCGGCTTCCTTCAGCTTGTCGAGCGACTCGAGGCCGAGCGTCTTGGCGAACTCGTCGTCGATCGTGGCCTCACCGGGCACCTCGATCAGCGTCGCTGTAGTCTCGAACTCGGCCGGCTGGCCGGCGAGCTTGTCGTTGAGGTAGTTCTTCGGGAACGAGACCTTCAGCGTGCGGGTCTCGCCCGTGCCGATGCCGATCAGCTGCTCCTCGAAGCCCGGAATGAACTGGCCGGCACCGATCACGACCTGGATGCCCTCGCCGGTGCCGCCCTCGAAGGCCTCACCGTTGATGGTGCCCTTGAAGCTGATGGTGACACGGTCGTCCTTCTCCGCTGCACCTTCGGTCTTGGCGCTGTACGGGCGGCTGCCCTCGGCGATCCGCTTGATGGCGTCGTCGACGTCGGCGTCTGAGACATCGACCACCGGCTTCTCGACCGAGAACGACTTGAAATCGGCGAGCTGGATCGGCGGCACGACCTCGATCGCAACCGTGTAGGTCAGGTCGGTCTTGCCCGAGAGCAGCTCGTCGACCTGGTCCTTCTCGGTCGGCATCGTGATCTTCGGCTCGCCGGCAAGCCGGAAGCCGCGATCTTCGAACAACTGCCGGTTGGTGTCGCTGATGGTCTGGTCGATGGTCTCGGCCATGACCGAGCGGCCGTAGATCTTCTTCAGATGCGCGACCGGCACCTTGCCGGGACGGAAGCCGTTGAGACGGACCTTGTCCTTGAGGTCGACCAGCTTGGCGCCCGCCTTGGCATCGAGATCGGATGCCGGAACGCTGATCTTGAATTCGTGCTTCAGTCCCTCGTTGAGGGTCTCGGTGACCTGCATGGTATCAATCTTCTTCCGCTTTTGCCGCGGCCCGAGCGGCCGTGGCAGTGTTCAATCTGTTCGACGCTTGAGCCTTGCGGCCTGACGTCTGTGGGTTCGGCGAACCCTCGTCCCCCGAGAGGTCCAAGGTTCTCCAAGAATTCGTCATGCAAACGCTGTAAGCGCTTGGTGCGGGCGGAGGGACTCGAACCCCCACAACTTTCGTCACTGGAACCTAAATCCAGCGCGTCTACCAGTTCCGCCACGCCCGCGCGAAAAGCATCCAGTCCGGCCGCGATGCCGCGGGCGGCCGGGCTTATAACATGCGCCCACCGGTTCGCAGCAAAAAAATGGCCGCGGGAGAGCCCGCCCTGCGACCGATCGCGACTGGACAGGTACGCTTGAAAATGGTCCGCATCGGCCGGATGGCAAGGCCCACAGCAAGTCCTGAATTTTGGCTCAGCCGGCGCGACCTGATGGCCGCCCTCGGCGCCGCGGCGCTTTGCCCCGCTTGGCCGGCCACGGTCTCGGGGCAAGGCCGGACAGCGGTCGCGCTGCAGGCTAGGATCGATCGAATCGCGCTTCGCCCTAACGGGCCGGACACCCCCGTCTGGTCGCTGGGCAGCCACGACCTCCGCTTCAGGCGCGGCGAGGTGCTCGATGTGACGTTTGGCAACGAGCTGCCGGTCGCCGCCGCGCTCGATTGCCGCGGGCTTGACGGAGTCCCGGCCGCGGAGCCACTGGCCTCCCGGACACCGCTTGCCACCGGGGCCAAGGATAGCTTCCAGCTCCCGCTCCGGCATGCCGGTACCTTCCTGTGCGAGCCGCTGCTCGGCGATGGCACAACCATGCCGGCTCGCCCGCGCCCGTTGATCGTGACCGGCACCTCGCCCGTCGCGGTGGATCGTGACGAGGTCTTGCTGATCGAGGAGTGGCGCCTGCAACCCGACGGAACCGCGGTGTCGCCCGGATCCGAGCCGAAAGATTCGACGTTAATTCATACGATTAACGGCAAGACTTCGCACGAAGTCTCGGCACCGGCCAACGCCCGGCTCAGACTCCGCTTTATCAATGGCAGCCCACGCAGCGTGCTGGCGGTCAAGCTGGAGACCCTCGACGTCAGGGTGATGGCGATCGACGGCCAGCCAGCCGAACCATTCTCGGCGCGCAACGGTGCGCTGATACTGGCTCCGGGAAGCCGAACCGACGTCTTCGTCGATACGGCCGGTCCGGCCGGAACCAGTTTCCCGATCCTGTTGCACGACGGCAAGCAGGGCCGCCCGGTCGGCAAGCTCATCGTCTCGAACGAAGCCCCGATCCGGGCGGCGCCGTTCCCTCCCGCTCCGCCGCTGCCGGGCAACGACATGCCCGCCCAGCTCGACCTCAGGAGTGCCGCCCGATTCGAATTGGCGCTCGGCGCGCCAACCGAGTGGTTCCGCCCGGCGGATTTCAAGCCGTCGGCGGCCCCGGCTTTTCAAGCCAAGGCCGGCCGGACGGTCGTGCTGGCGCTGACCAACCGCAGCGCGATCGCGAGCGTCTTTCATCTGCACGGCCATCACTTCCGCCTGCTCGACCGACTCGACGACGGCTGGAAGCCGTTCTGGCTCGACACGCTCGCGGTCGAACCAGGCGAGACCCAGCGCATCGCCTTCCTCGCCGAATATCCCGGCCGCTATTTGATCGAACAGGTTGCGGCCGATTGGGCCGCGCCGCGGCTCATCCGATGGTACAGTGTCCAATAACAAGGGAAGGAAACTTCCGGGAAACGCGCAGGGGACATCCATGAGCCAGACAGTTGCAGCGATCCGCGGAGTAAAGGCGCGAGGTGTCGTGGTGCCCCTCAAGCGTCCTGTGAGGACTGCCTTCGGCGTGATCGATTCCGGCCCGCTGGTCCTGATCGATGTCGAGACCGATCAAGGCGTTACCGGCCGCACCTACATCTTCGCCTACAGCAAGCTCACACTTCACCCGCTTTGTTATCTGATCGAGGAGATCGGCCGCGAGGTGATCGGCAAGCCGGTCGCGCCGTTCGATCTGATGAAGGCGATGGATGCCAAGTTTCGGCTGCTGGGCTGGCAGGGCCTGGTCGGCATGGCGGTGTCCGGTCTCGACATGGCCTATTGGGACGTGCTCGCCCAGCTTGCCGGCCGGCCGCTGGTCGAACTGCTCGGCGGCTCGGCGAAGCCGATCAAGACCTATGACAGCTACGGCGCGGTCGATCCCGTCACTGATGAGCGCGCGCTGCGCCGCTCGCTCGACCAGGGCTTTCGCGGCATCAAGATCAAGGGTGGCGACGGTGATGCCGCCAATGACGAACGCGTCGTGAAAGGCGTGCGCGCCCTGCTCGGCCCCGACATCGCTCTGATGATCGATTTCAACCAGTCGCTCGATCCGGCCGAAGCGACCCGCCGCATCGCACGCCTGGCGCCCTACGACCTGCACTGGATCGAGGAGCCGGTGCCGCAGGAGAGCCTGGCCGGCCACGCAAAAGTCCGCGAGACCTCGCCGACGCCGATCCAGGCCGGCGAGAATTGGTGGTTCCCGCGCGGCTTCGCCGAGGCGATCGCGGCCGGCGCTTCCGACTTCATCATGCCCGACGTGATGAAGGTCGGCGGCGTCACCGGCTGGATGCAGGTCGCAGGGCAAGCCGACGCGGCGTCGATCCCGATGTCGAGCCACCTGTTCGCCGAAGTCAGCGCGCACCTGCTCGCAGTGACGCCGACCGCGCACTGGCTCGAATTCCTCGACTTCGCCGGCGCGATCCTGGCAAGGTCCGCCGAGATCGTCGACGGCGCCGTGACCGCGCGCGGTCCCGGGCTTGGCATCGAATGGAACGAGCCGGCGGTGGCGAAGTACCTGGTGAGCTAGCGCCTGACTGTAAACGAGGAGGAGCCCGGAGGCCGTGCCAGTTTTCCCTCGCCGCTCAACCGTCGCATTGCGCCTCTTCCTTCCGAGGCTTGTCGCGGCCTGTCTGATCGGCTTGTGCTTCAGCGGAGCCGCGTTCGGCAAGGATCGCAACGACGACAGCGGCGCTCCGGCAGACGCGACGCCTAACATCTATCTCGATCTGCGAACAAGTTACGCAACCGTGCCGGCCGGCGCGTTGCCGGTCGGCTTCGGCAGTCCGGCGCTGTTTAGCGCGCTCCAGTCGCTTGCGCTTGCCAATGGCGGCACGCTTCCGACCAGCGTATCCCTGCCATCCCGGCAATCCCTCGCTGTCGATCTCCCGTTGACGGTGGATGTCAGCGATACCGTCTCGCTCTATGCCGGCGTCTCCGGCACGACCACCTACGGACCCGCGCAGGGCTGGTCGGCGTTCGATGTCACCAGCTGGAACGTCGGGTTTCAGGCAGATCTCTACAGCCAGAAAGGCGGCTCGATCCCGACCATCACCTGGCAATCGACAATCACCCAGGCGATCCCGAACGGGCCGACCGGGACGACGACCTTCAACAACGTTCTCGAGTTCGACTACGCCTTCGACGCGGACGCCACGCGGGGCATGCTGGCGGGTATCCAGGATACCCGCGTCGAGGTGGCGACCGCGCTCGCCCGAATCCATCCAAACATCATCGGCTATGTCGGCGGCTACTATCAGTGGCCGAGCAACTGGAAATTCACCGGCCGCGCCGGCGTGCAATATTTCGGCGGCGCACAGTTCCTGTCCTTCACGCCGGTTCGGTCGTTCACCCAGCCGATTCTCCGGCTCGATCTCGATCGGATGGACGACAACGACAATCGCCTGTTCGGAGTCACGGCTCAAATCATATGGGTGCCGAAGCCGTCCTATCAGCTGACGCTGCGGACGCCGCTCTATTTCGTGCGCAATTGATCAAGCAGTTCCAGCCGGCAGGCCGCGTGTGATCGCGCGACGTTTCTCGCACTGCAAGAGTATCGGCCGGTCAGAGTTGCGTTGGGCTGTTTCGGCCGTTTTCTCTCCGCTTCAGTGGAACGGGTTCATCGCCGTGAACGCTGCGGCGAACTGATCGTCGTCGCGCACGTTCAATTGTTCGGTCGGGACATCGAGCCCCTTTTCGGCCAAGAAGACCCGAACGCGCTGGGCGCTCGCCGCCGGCCCGAACCCGTAGAGCTTCATCGTCGCTCTCCCTCGCCGCCGACGCCGAAGCGCGCGCTCATGCGCGAACTTTTCGCGTTCGTCGACCAGCGAGACGGCGTAATCGTCGAACGAGACCCAGCTCTTGCCCTGTTCATCCCTGATGCTCCAACGCCGCTATCATTTGGGCGAAACTGGTCCGTGTCACCGCGTCCATCGCTCTCGTGCCTTTCCCGGCTCAGGCGCTGAATGCGCCGACCTCATCGAGGCTCGGATAGTCGGTGTAGCCGCGCTCGGCGCCGCCGTAGAATGTCGATCGATCCGGCGCGTTGAGCGGCGCGCCGAGCGCGAGACGCCTCGGCAGATCGGGATTGGCGATGAAGGCACGCCCGAACGCGACGAGGTCTGCCGTGCCCGCGGCGAGCGCCTCCTCGGCGGTCTCGGCGGTGAAGCCTCCCGACACAATGAACGGCCCGGGAAACAACGGGCGCAACAGCGTAGCGACGGATTGCGGTGCTGCGTCGTCGGTCTGATCCACCAGACCGGCGCGCACCCGAGCCTCGATCAAATGCAGGAAGCCGATCTGACGTGCGGCCAGTTGCTTGATGACGTGCGTGTACAGAGACATCGGGTCACTGTCCGCGACATCGCCGACGCTGCTGAACGGCGACAGCCGAACGCCGATGCGATCGGCCGGCCACACGTCCGAGACTGCATCGAGGACTTCAAACAGCAGACGGGCGCGGTTCTCGATCGAGCCGCCATAGCGGTCGGTGCGGTGATTGGTCTTGTCCTCCAGAAATTGCTGAAGCAGATAACCGTTGGCGGCATGAATCTCGATGCCGTCGAACCCGGCCCGCTTGGCGTTCTCCGCGGCCTTGCGGTAGTCGGCGACAATCTGCACGATTTCGCTCAACTCGAGCGCGCGGGGCGTCTCATAAGGCGCGCGCTGAAAATCGCTCTTGAAAGCATTGCCTGCCGGCCGGATCGCAGACGGCGCGACAGGAACGGCTCCGTCCTTTTGAAACGAGGAGTGCGAAATCCTTCCCACGTGCCACAGCTGCAGGAAGATCACTCCGCCTCGCTCCTTGACTGCGTCGACGACGGTGCGCCAACCCGCGATCTGGTCCTCCGTGTAGATTCCCGGCGTCCGCGGATAGCCCTGCCCTTGCTGGGAAATCTGGGTCGCTTCGGCGATGATCAGCCCGCCTTCGGTCGCGCGCTGACCGTAATAGGTCGCGGCGAGCGGCGACGGCACGCCGTTGGCTGATCGCATCCTGGTCAACGGCGGCATCACAACACGGTGCGCGAGCCGAAAGGCTCCAAGCTGGAACGAAGTTGAAAGCTTCATTTTCTCTCTCCAATATGACCGGTCATCTTAGTCGCAAAACAAGTTGATGCCGGTGGCTCTTTGGTACCTTTGGCTCTCGACGGCTCAGGCGAAGATGCTTGCGAATACCAAGCGCTCGAACTGATCGAACGGCGACTTGTCCTGTTCGACCTTGGACCTGAGCACAGCGCCCTCCCAGGCATTGACCAGGAATGTCGCAATGGTGGCGGCGGGCAGACGCGGCTGGACGCGGCCGGCTTTCTCGGCCTCGCGCACGCAGGATTCGATCGCGCGGCTCCAGGCGGCGTAGATCTCGGCGAGACGATCGCGGACCTCGTTGCTCTGCACAGAGAGCTCTGCACTGAAGTTCCCGATCATGCATCCCGTTTGGAAATTCTGACGGATGGCGAGGTCCGACAAGCCACGAAAGAAGCGACGAAGCCGCTCCACAGGGTCGACACTTGTGTCGCTTAGCTGTACGCGCCGAGCGGCGCCGTTCTGCCAATACCGCTCCAGCGCCTCCAGCGCCAAAGCTTCCTTGCTCTCGAAGTGATTGTAGAACGATCCCTTCGGCACCCCGGCGGCAACCGTGATGTCCTGAACTCCGGTGCCGTTGAAGCCATGGCGGTGCAGGGTCTGCAACCCCGCCTCGATCAATTGTTCCCGGACGCTCGGCCTCGCCATGCTCTGATCTCCTGAACGACCAATATGACCGGTCGTCTTAAATGTCAAGCGCTACTCCACCGGGCGCACTCTGCGTAGATCGGGACAAGCGCGGGCTGCATACTGTATTGTTCGACCAGATCGGCGTGCCGCCGAGCGAACCTGACACCGCGTAGACTCAGATCGGAGAACCGGGATGGCACAGTGTATCGTCGTCGTTCAATTCGACCTTCCGAAGCGAACTGAAGAACAGGCCATCAAGGGCGGCATGGGCACCGCCCCCATTTATCGAAACCTCGCAACAAAGGGGCTGATCCGCAAAGACTATCTCAACGGAGAAGCCGGCACCGGCGGCGTCTATTTGTGGGAGAGCCGGGAGGCAGCCGAGGCATGGTTTACCGAGGCCAAGATCGCCGAGCTCACCGAACGCTTCGGAGCCCGGCCGCGGCTGACCTGGTACGACACGTACGTCACCGTCGACAATCTGAAGGGCGAGACGCGCGTGAACCAGTCCCCGCTGATTTCAGCCGCGGAATGAATCGGCCTGCGTTGTCGCCAAACGCGCGCAGCTGAGCGCAGCGCCGACGTCCTCAGCAACAATCGCGCGATAGATCGTCACGTACGGCTCGCCCTGACGCGCTCTAGTACGGGCGTCGGGCAGTTCAAACCCGTTTGCGACGATCGTGCGGTCGCTTGGCCGGGTCTGCGTGAACCCCGCCCCCCTTGGCGGCCAACTTCGTCTCCGCCCGTATCATGTCGACGAAAGCTCGGAGCCCGGCCGTCATGTGCCGATGCCGCGGATAATAGAGGCGCAAGCCGGGGAATGGCGGCGTCCAGTCGTCCAGCACGGATCGTAACGTTCCGGCGGCGAGATGTCCCGTGACCCAGAAATCACTGATGAACGCCAGTCCCAGGCCTTCGACCGCGGATTCGACCATCAAGGCGTCATTGTCGAGGGTCAGCCTGCCCGGGACATCCACCGCCATCTGCTCGCCGCCGCGCTTCTCGAATTCCCAGTGATAGATCTTGCCGCTGGGCATCCGCCTGCGAATGCATTCATGGGTGAGCAGATCAAGCGGAGACCGCGGCACCAACGCGCGCGCGAAATAGCCGGGCGCGCCAACGACGATGAAGCGCGTGTCCGGGCCGCAGGGAATCGCGACCATGTCTTGCGGCACGGCTTCAGCCAGCCGGATGCCGGCATCAAAGCCCTCCGCGACGATATCGATGGGCCGGCCCTCCAGCGTCAATTCGACGTTCATGTCGGGATAGTGCCGCAGAAACTTTGCGACGACGGGACGGAGGATCTGGTGCGCGGCGCGCTCCTTCAGGTTGATGCGCAGCGTTCCTGCGGGAGTGTCGCGGAACTCGTTCACGTCCTCCATGGCGCCGGCAATCTCGCGCAGCGCGGGACTGACCCTGGCGAGGAAGCGCTCGCCCGCCTCCGACAGCGCGACGCTGCGTGTCGTCCGGTTGATGAGACGCACGCCCAGCTTCTTCTCCAGCGCGGCGATCGCATGACTGAGCGCCGAGGGCGAAATGCCGAGCTCGGTCGCGGCGGCGCGAAAGCTGCGATGCGTCGAGATCGCGACGACCGCGTTCAGCTCGAAAAGGCCAGCATGCTGCATTGTACGATTACCTGCATCAGGTCATGCCACTTTATGCTGATTATTGCACTAATCAAGTCGACTATATCGAGCCCGCAATCTGGATCGGCAACCTGAACAAAGGACATTCCCTATGCCAAAGACATTCCTCATCACGGGCGTTTCGTCCGGCTTCGGCCGCGCGTTGGCCGAGGCAGCATTGAGCGATGGCCATACCGTCGTCGGCACCGTGCGCAACGAGAACGACAAGCAGAAGTTCGAGGCGCTCGGCGAAGGCGTGCACGCGGTAATCCTTGATGTGACCGACTTCGGGGCCATCGCGCCCGCCGTCGCCGACGTCGAGCGCACGATCGGCGCGATCGGCGTTCTGGTGAACAATGCCGGCTATGGTCACGAGGGCATCCTGGAGGAATCATCGATCGACGATCTGCGACGCCAGTTCGAGGTCAACGTCTTCGGCGCGGTGGCGATGATCCAGGCGGTGCTGCCCTTCATGCGCAAACGCCGCGCCGGGCATATCCTCAACGTCACGTCGATGGGCGGGTTCATCACGATGCCCGGTCTCGGCTACTATCACGGCAGCAAGTTCGCGCTGGAAGGGATCTCCGAAACCCTCGGCAAGGAGGTCAATGACCTCGGCATCAAGGTCACGGCGGTCGAGCCCGGCAGCTTCCGCACCGACTGGGCTGGGCGATCGATGGTACGGGCGGAACGATCGATCGCAGACTATGACGCTCTCATTGACCCGATCCGCAAACGCCGCCTGGAAATGAGCGGCCGGCAGGTTGGCGATCCCCAGAAGGCCGCGCAGGCCATGCTAAAACTCGCACTGTCGGCCGATCCGCCGGCGCACCTGCTGCTCGGCAGCGATGCGGTGCGGCTGGTCGAGGACAAGATGAAGCTGCTGCAGGCCGAATTCGCTGCGTGGAAGAGCGTCTCGCTCTCCACCGACATTGCCTGAGCAGCACCAGTCGCCGCGGCGGTCCGTCATAGCAAGGCGGACCGGCCCCTCTTGAAACTAGCTCGCGGCTACTCGCGTCCAGAGATAGCGCACGTCCGGTTCCTTCTCCTCGTTGCGGCTGCCATCGGTCCGCTCGACGACGACAAAGCTGCGCGCCTCGTAGAAGCTTCGCGCCCGTGCGTTGCGCTGGAAGGTCCAGAGTTGCAGCCGGTCGACGGCTTGCTGCGCGATCGCAAGCAGCGCGCCGCCGATGCCGCGGCCCTGTGCATCCGGCAGCACGTAGAGCTGCTCGATCCAATCGTCGCGGAACGCGATCACGCCAGACATCGTCTCGCCATCGAACGCGCCCCACAATGTGCAGGCCGCAAACATCTGCTCTCGATAGAACCAGCGGTCTTCGTCGGGCGTGTGCAGGCCGACGAGCCAGGGCAGTGCGTGATCGAACGACGCACGATGCACGCGCGCGGCGGCGTCCATGTCCGCAAGCGCGAGCCGCCTAATACTCAATCCCGAACTCATCATAGAGACGGCGGAACACCGCAGGCAGCACCTCGGTCAAATCCTCCGCGATCAGGCCGGGCCCCGCCTCGCCGGCGCCTTCGCCGTGCAGCCACACGCCGATGCTGGCCGCCTCGAAAGCGGCGACGCCCTGCGCCAGGAAGCCCGCAATGATGCCGGCGAGCACGTCGCCGGCGCCGGCGGTGGCAAGCCAGGGCGGCGCGTTGGCGGCGATGGTGGCGCGCCCATCCGGAGATGCGATCACCGTGTCGGCGCCCTTCAGCAGCACCACCGCGCCGGAGCGCTCGGCCGCCGCGCGCACCCGCTCGAGCTTGGAGCGGCCGGGATGCTTGTTGGAGATATCGCTGAACAGCCGCGGAAACTCGCCCTCATGCGGGGTCAGCACCACGCCGAGCCCTTCGGCCGCCTTGATCGCCTCGAACAGCCGGTCCGGCGAACCGGCAAAGCTGGTCAGGGCGTCGGCGTCGAGCACCAGATGCCGCCGCGCCGAGAGCGCGGTGTGAACGAAGTCGCGGGTGCGCGCGCTGACGCCGGCGCCGGGGCCGATCACGCAGGCATTGAGGCGCTTGTCGTCGAGCAACTCGGCGAACTGGATCGGGTTATCGACCGCGCGCACCATCACCGCGGTCAACGCCGCCGCGTTGACGGCAAGCGCATCGCGCGGCGAGGCCAGCGTCACGAGGCCGGCTCCAGCGCGCAGTGCGGCGCGCGCGGCAAGCCGCGCCGCACCGGTCGAGGCGAGATCGCCGGAGACCACGACGGCATGCCCCCTCGCATATTTGTGGCCGTCGATCCGCGGCACCGGAAACGACCAGCGCCAGGCCTGCGGCAGGTTCTCCGCGATCAGCGGCTTGATCTCGTCGAGCACCTGCGCGTCGATGCCGATATCGGCTACGCGCACCCGACCGCAATACATTCGGCCCGGCAGCAGCAGATGCGCGGGCTTCTTGCGGAAGAAGGTGACGGTTTCGGTCGCCTGCACGGCGGCCCCCATGACAGCGCCCGATGTGCCGTTGATGCCGCTCGGCAGATCGACCGCCAGCACCGGCGTACCGCTGGCGTTGATCGCATCGATCATCTCCAGCGGGTCGCCCTTCACCGGGCGATTGAGCCCGGCGCCGAACAGCGCGTCGATGATCAGCGCCGGCTTGCCGAGCGCCTGCGGGTTGAACGGCAGCACCGGATATTTCCAGCCCTTCGCCGCCAGCGCCGCATCGCCCTGCAGGCTGTCGCGCTCGCAAAGCAGGATCACCGAGACCTCGCGGCCGCGCGCGGCGAGCTCGGCGGCGGCGACAAAGCCATCGCCGCCATTGTTGCCGCGGCCGGCGACCACGACGATCGGCCCCTCCTCGACCAGGTCCATCGCGGCTTCAGCGACGGCCTGGCCGGCGCTCATCATCAACGCGAAGCCCGGCGTGCCGGCTGCGATGGTCAGCCGATCGGCACGCTCCATCTCGGTGGTGGTCAGAACGTCCATGCCGAATCCTCAATCGCTTCGCCTTTTCGAGAGGCAATTCCTGTAACGTTCGCGGGGTTTCTACTGGCCGTCTGCATATGGATTGATCTATTTGCCTATTTGTTAGGCTTAGCTATCATAGCCCACTTGGTTCGATATCAGCCGATTGCCTGTTAAAAGGCTGATAACATTCCGAAATCGGGGACCTTAACAACTTGGCATAGACCCTGCTTTTGAGGAAGCCGCGCACAAGGCCGCCCGATGCGACCATTGCGCGTGCTTCCGGCTAGCCGCCGGAAGGCTTAAGACCAACCAGACTGCGCCCCACGCGCATCGAACTTGACCCTGCAATCTGCAATGCCCGGGAGGCGCTCAGTGAAGAAGATTGAAGCCATCATCAAGCCCTTCAAGCTCGACGAGGTGAAAGAAGCGCTCCAGGAAGTCGGACTGCAAGGCATCACCGTAACCGAGGCCAAGGGATTTGGCCGCCAGAAGGGCCATGCCGAACTGTATCGCGGTGCGGAATACATCGTCGACTTCCTGCCCAAGGTAAAGATCGAGATCGTGATCGGCGACGATCTGGTCGAGAAGGCGATCGACGCGATCCGGCGCGCCGCCCAGACCGGACGGATCGGCGACGGAAAGATCTTCGTCTCCAACATCGAGGAGGCCATCCGCATCCGGACCGGCGAATCCGGGCTGGACGCTATTTAAGGGCGGTGCTATCCGGAATTTCTGACGCAAAAGAGAAAAAAGGCTGCTTCGGCAGCCTGATTTCGTTTGAGTAGTCACACGAACCCGCCAAAAGCGGGAATAACGTCGCCCACCGCCGGAAACACACCCGCACATCCATAAGGGGTATTCATGAAGACCGCCAAAGACGTCCTGAAATCGATCAAGGACAACGACGTCAAATACGTCGACCTGCGCTTCACCGATCCGCGCGGCAAGTGGCAGCACGTGACCTTCGACGTCAGCATGATCGATGACGACATCTTCGCCGAGGGCACGATGTTCGACGGATCGTCGATCGCCGGCTGGAAGGCGATCAATGAATCCGACATGTGCCTGATGCCCGACCCGGTCACCGCGACGATCGACCCGTTCTTCGCCGAGACCACCATGGTCATCACCTGCGACGTGCTCGAGCCGACCACCGGCGAGCCCTACAACCGCGATCCCCGCGGCATCGCCAAGAAGGCCGAGGCGATGGTGAAGTCGATGGGCGTGGGCGACACCGTATTCGTCGGCCCCGAGGCCGAGTTCTTCGTGTTCGACGACGTGCGCTATTCGGCCGACCCCTACAACACCGGCTTCCGCCTCGACTCCTCCGAGCTGCCGATCAACTCCTCGACCGAATATGAGGGCGGCAACCTCGGTCACCGCATCCGCACCAAGGCCGGCTACTTCCCGGTGCCGCCGCAGGACTCGGTGCAGGACATGCGCTCCGAGATGCTCGGCGCGATGGCCAAGATGGGCGTCAAGGTCGAGAAGCATCACCACGAGGTCGCCTCCGCCCAGCACGAGCTCGGCATGAAGTTCGACACGCTGACGCTGATGGCCGACCAGATGCAGGTCTACAAGTACTGCATCCACCAGGTCGCGCACATCTACGGCAAGACCGCCACCTTCATGCCGAAGCCGGTCTATGGCGATAACGGCTCGGGCATGCACGTCCACCAGTCGATCTGGAAGGACGGCAAGCCGACCTTCGCCGGCAACAAGTACGCCGACCTGTCGGAGACCTGCCTGCACTACATCGGCGGCATCATCAAGCACGCCAAGGCGATCAACGCCTTCACCAACCCGTCGACCAACTCCTACAAGCGTCTGGTCCCGGGCTATGAAGCTCCGGTGCTGCTCGCCTACTCCGCGCGCAACCGTTCGGCATCCTGCCGCATCCCCTACACCGCGAACCCGAAGGCCAAGCGCGTCGAGGTGCGTTTCCCCGATCCGATGGCCAATCCCTATCTCGGCTTCGCCGCGATGCTGATGGCCGGCCTCGACGGCATCAAGAACAAGATCGATCCGGGCCCGGCGATGGACAAGGACCTCTACGATCTGCCGAAGGAAGAACTGAAGCAGATCCCGACCGTCTGCGGCAGCTTGCGCGAAGCGCTCGAGAGCCTCGACAAGGATCGCGCATTCCTCAAGAACGGCGGCGTGTTCGACGACGACTTCATCGACGCCTATATCGAACTGAAGATGACCGAGGTCGCCCGTTTCGAAATGACCCCGCACCCGGTCGAGTTCGAGATGTACTACTCGCTGTAAGCTAGCAGCACTGAACACACGCGAAAGGCGCTTCCGATGGAAGCGCCTTTTGTTTTTGGGGCATCTGTCATTGCGAGGAGCGAAGCGACGAAGCAATCCATACGTCCGCGCATACGGAGAGATGGATTGCTTCGCTTCGCTCGCAATGACGATGTGGCGAAAACGCCTCTTCTTCGCTTACACCTTCGCCTTCGCGACCCGCCGCCCCCCGGCATCGAGCGCGCCGAACTTGCCCGCGATCAGGTCCGGCGTCGGCATCATGCCGCCGAGCGACCAGCTCGCCGGCTCGCCCTCCTCGATCTTGACCCAGACGTTGCGGCGGAAGTCCGGGTCGCCCTGGCCCTCGACCTCGACCATGAGATCGGTGACGCGCTCGAGCAGCGCCTTCTTCTGCGCGACGTCGAAGATGCCGCGGACGGTGGAAATGGTGACGTAAGGCATGGTCTCTCTCCATTGCTGAGGTGGTGACAACGCAGCGAAGGTGGACCTGCATGACCCAAAGAGGCAGTGGCCGATCAGACAGAGATCGGGCAATATCCGCCATGGCCTGATCGCGCCGATCAGGTAGGATGCCGGCAACATCAGGAGGTCCCCATGAAGCTTGCGATACTCGCGCTGGAAGCCTGCATGCAATCGGCGGTCGCCGGCATCGCCGACATCCTCACGCTCGGCAACCATGTGATGGCGCTGCGCGGCGGCAAGGCGTGCTTCAGCTGGCAGACGCTCTCGCTCGACGGCAAGGCGGTGCGCGCCGGCGGCGGAAAGCTCGTTGCGGTCGACGGTGCCATCAGCAAGCGGGCCGCATTCGACGCAATCATCGTGCCGGGCAGCCTGGTCGATCACCTCACTGCCGAGCGCCTGCAACCGCAATATGACCGTGCCGGCGCCTGGCTGCGCCAGCAGCATGCCAGCGGCCGGCTGATCGGCGCTTTCTGCAGCGGCGTGCTGCTGCTCGCCAATGCCGGGCTGCTCGACGGCCGCCGCGCCACCATCACCTGGTGGCTGCAGAGCGAGCTCCGCCGCCGCCATCCCAGGATCGACCTCGCCAGCGACGCCGTCATCACCCAGGCCGATCGCCTGGTCTGTGCCGCCGGCCCGATGTCATGGGTCGACCTGCTGCTGCGGTTGATCGAGCTGGTCGAAGGCGCCGAGGTCGCGAAAGTCTGCGCCGACTACGCCGTGATCGACACCGCGCAACGCACCCAGGCGATCTTCATGCCGCTCGGCTACATGCTCGCGCAGGACCCGCTGCTGATGAAAGCGGACATGCTGGTTCGCCGCACCGGCAAGGCGCCGATCACGGTGCGGGGCCTCGCGCAGGCGCTGGGCCTGAGCGAACGCACGTTGAACCGCCGTTTCCGCGAATTGACCCACGAGCCGCCGCAAGCCTTCATCACGCGACGCCGCGTCGAGCACGCCCGCACGCTGCTGGAGACCACGGCGCAACCGATCAAGGCGATCGCCCGCGCCACCGGCTATGAGGACGAGAGCAGCTTCCGCAAAGCCTTCCGAAAGCTGACGCTGCTGTCGCCGCAAGCCTACCGCGCGCAGCGATCAATTCGCGCGGCGTAGCCGCGTCGGATGAGGAGCGCGTAGGATGGTTAGAGCGGAGTGAAACCCATCATGTCGAACCACGCGCAAATGATGGGTTTCGCTCCGCTCTACCCATCCTACCGACCGCGACGCGCCTACACCCGAAACAGTTTCGCGTAGCGCGCCTTGATCTCCTCGCTCTGCTCCTGCACCTGGGCGGGATCGGCCCTGAGCACCTTCAGCTTGTCGAGCGGCACGTGGCCGGCCTTCTCCTTCACCCCGGCGTGGAACGAGCGGTGCGCGAATTCGTCAGCCAGCATCTGCTGGGTTTCGGCGCTGAAGAAATAGCTCTGGAACAGCCGCGCCGCGTTCGGGTTCGGCGCGCTCTTGAAGATGCCGCTCGGCACGATGATCAGCGGCGCGCCCTCGGTCGGATAGACCACCTCGACCGGCTTGCCCTGGTCCTTGGCCAGCACGAGGTTGTAGTCGTTGCCGTCGGCCATGACGGCGCGCTCGCCGAGCAGGATCTTCTTCGGCGGATCGGCGGCCGACTGCACCTGCATCACCCGCTGCTGCGACAGCTTCTCCAGGTACGGCCAGCCGAGATCGCGCGCCAGCACGAAGGTTGCGGTCAGGATCGCGCCGGAGTAGCCCGGGTGCCCCTTGACGATCTTGCCACGCCATTTCGGATCGAGCAGGTCGGCATAGCTCTTCGGCGCGTCCTCGCGCTTTACCTGCTCGGTGTTGTAGCCGATCACCTCGAACCAGGCGCAGGAGGTCGCCGACGTGCCGTCGGGATCGATCTGGTCGGCGGGAAAATGCTTTGCGACGGATTCCGGCACGTAGGCCGCGAGCCAGTCGTTCTTCTTCCAGTCGAGGTAGTGCGCGGGATCGGTGGAGTTGGCGACATCGACGGCGTGGATGCCGCTGCCCTGCTCCTGGGCGATGCGCTGGAAGATGCGTTCGGCGCCTGAGCGCTCGACGCGGACGCTGATCCCCGGATATTTCTGCTCGAAGTCGCGCGCCAGGCGCTCCGCCGTGTTCAGTTCGAGCGCGCTGTAGTACGAGATTTTGCCTTCCTTCTTGGCCGCCGCGATCAGCTCCGGCGTCACGGCCTCAGCCGGCGGCGGCCCCGCCCGCAGCGGTTCGGCGAACACCATCCCGGCGGCGGTGGCCGTCGTCAGCTTGAGCCAGTCGCGTCGCGACCATTTGCGGTCCTGCATCCATCTACTCCCTGAAAGCGGGCCGTTGGCCGGCCGCTCGATTGTCAAGGGAGCATAGCGCGTAGGATGGGTGGAGCGAAGCGATACCCGTCCTACGGACCGATCACCGCCAGCTTCGGCGCAGCACCCGCATCCAGTTGTCAAAGCCGATCTTGCGCAGCGTGGCGTCGTCGAAACCGCGCCCGCGCAATGCCTGGATCAGGTTCTGGAGATGGCTTGCATCCCTGAGCGGACGCGGCATCACCGCACCGTCGAAGTCGGACCCCAGCGCGACGTGGTCGTCGCCCATCCGCTCGACCAGATAGCCGAGATGGTCGGCGACCGTCTCGATCGGGGCGTCGGGATCGCTGTGCCCGTCCGGGCGCACCTCGGACACACTGAAATTGAAGCCCACGACGCCGCCCGATGCTTTGACGGCATCGAGCTGCCGGTCGGTCAGGTTGCGGGTCGCGGGGCAGACCGCATGCGCGCAGGCGTGGGTGACCACGATCGGAGCCGTGCTGAGTGCCACGAGATCCCAGAAACCGCGCTCGTTGAGGTGGGCTGCATCGAGCATGATTCCGAGTTCGTTGCAGGCCTTCACCAGCGCCTTGCCGGCGTCGGTCAGGCCGGGACCGGTATCCGGAGAGCGCGGATAGGCGAACGGCACGCCATGGCCGAAGATGTTGGGTCGGCTCCAGACCGGGCCGAGCGACCGCAGGCCGCGGGAATAGAGCCGTGCCAGCCCGTCGAGATCGGCGTCGATCGCTTCGGCGCCTTCGAGGTGCAGCACGATCGAAAACACCGCGTCCCGCCGTGCCGCCTCGATCTCATCCACGGTTGTCACGCGTCGGATCTTTCCGTCGGCGCGGGCCATCATGGCATCCAGCCCGCTCAGCTGGGCATCGATGGTGCGGCGCGCATAGGCCGCATCGAGCGGCTCGGCAAGGCGCACCTCGTACCCGTCGGCGGTTCGCGTGAAATCGCCCTGTCGCGGATGCTCCGCCTTGGCGTACATCGCAAACAAGCCGCCGACCATGCCGCCTTCCCGGGCACGCGGCAGATCGAGATGCCCTTCCTCCGAGCGCACCAGAAAGTCCCGGCCGCCTTCCCGGTACTCGGCGAGCTGTTGAGCCGCGTCATTGTGGCCATCGAAGATCGCGATCATGGTGTGGTCCTGCACTGTGCATACCTCGCGTCGAACTTGCGCCAAGTAGGATGGTGGAGCGAACCGATACCCGTCAAACGGCGGACCGCATGAGAGATGATGGGTTTCGCTGCGCTCTACCCATCCTACGGACTGCCTCGGTCAGCCCGCGACTTGCGGATGATTGACCGCCAACTGAGCTGCAAAGGCCCGCTTGTAGGCGGGCCGCGATTCGCCGCGGGCGACGTACGCCGCAAGCTTCGGATGCCCGTCGAGCATGCCCGAAGGTTTGAGCCGGAGCAGCACCGACACCATCATCAGGTCGCCGGCGCTGAACGCGCCGTCGAGCCAGTCGGCATCGCCCAGACGATCCGACAACTGGTCGAGCCGCTGGCGGACACGATCCTCGACCAGCGGCAGGCGTTCCGCATGCCACGGCCGGTCGCGCTCGAACAGCCTTGCAGTCGCGAACTCGAGGATCGGCGGCTCCACCGTGTTGAGCGCGGCGAACATCCAGGCAATTGCGCGCGACCGGGCATTGGCGTCACCGGGCAGCAGGCCGGCATGGCGCTCGGCAAGGTGGAACACGATCGCCCCTGTCTCGAACAGGACGAGATCGTCCTCTTGATAGGTCGGTATCTGGCCGAACGGGTGAAGCGCCATATGTGCCGGCTCTTTCATCGCCGCAAACGAAACCAGGCGAACCGCGTAGGGTTGCCCGACCTCCTCAAGCGCCCAGCGAACCCGCGTATCCCGCGCCAGTCCCTTGCCGCCGTCGGGCGACCGCTCAAAGGCGGTAATCGTGATGGTCACTGCAGGCTTCTCCCGGCGAACGCGTTGGTTGCGCAGCTGGTTGTGGATCCCGGTGCGCGACGTACGCGCGCCCGCTCGCGCTTGTCAGCGCGTTCCCATCCTAGCTCTTTTCCGGCGGATTCTCGCGCAGGAAGCGTTCGAGATCGGGCTGCACGGAGTAGGGCTGCGGAACCGGGTCGCCCTGGAAGTCGACCTGAAGATCAAGGCAGCGTCGCAGCACCCGCGCCAGTTCGCTGCGCCGATAGGGCTTGGTCAGCAGCGGAATGCCGTGGCCCCCGCGCCCCTGTTGCGCCGGCAGGACCCCATCGCTGTAGCCCGAGGTGAACAACACCCGCAACGCCGGGCGACCGGCCATCAGCGTTTCCGCCAGTTGCCGGCCGTTCATGCTGCCGGGCATCACGATGTCGGTGAACAGGAGATCGAACACGGTGCCGCGGTTGACGATCTCGAGCGCGGCATCCGCGTTCGCCGCCGCCAGCACCCTGTATCCGAGGCTTTCGAGCTGGCCCGTGACGTAGTCGCGGATCGTGGGGTCGTCCTCCACGCAAAGGATGGTCTCGTCGCCGCCCCTGACCGGCAGATCATCCTCCTCGGCCGCGCGCTGCGCGATGCCGTCCGCCTTGGGCAGGTAGATCCTGAAGATGGTTCCGCGGCCCTGCTCGCTCCTGACCTCGATCCCGCCGCCGCTCTGCTTGACGAAGCCGAACACCATGCTGAGCCCGAGCCCGGTGCCCTGCCCGACCTCCTTTGTGGAGAAGAACGGATCGAAGATCTTCTCCAGATGCGACGGCGAAATCCCGGTGCCGGTGTCGGCGACCTCGATCACGAGGTGGTCGCCGGCGCGCTCGACGCCGTGCGCCACGGCGTCGGGAATCCCGAGCTGGATGTTGCGGGTCGCAAACGACAGCGTGCCGCCCTCGGGCATCGCATCGCGCGCGTTGATGGCGAGATTGACCAGCGCGGCGCCGAGCTGGCTGCGATCGACGAAGGCGAGCCAGGCGTTGCGGTTGAGCTCCGTCCTGATCTCGGTCTGCGATCCCAGCGTCTGCGACAACAGGCGGACCACTTCGCCGATCAGGTCGTTGACGTCGGTCTCGGCGGGCTGCAGCGGCTGCTTGCGCGCGAACGCCAGCAGGCTCGAGGTGAGCTGCGCGCCGCGATCGGCGGCATCGCTGATCAGCTTGGCGATCGCGGCAAGCTGCGGGTTGTCCTTGACCCCATCGGCCAGGATCTCGACCGTGCCGGTGATCACCGTCAGCATGTTGTTGAAGTCATGCGCGATGCCGCCGGTCAGCCGCCCAAGCGATTCCGTCTTCTGCGCCTGAATCAACTGCTCTTCGGCGATGCGGCGCTGGGTGACGTCCCTGACAAAGGAATTGATGATCCAGCCATCGCCGCGGCGCAGCGCATTGAGCGACACCTCGACATGGAAGCGGTGGCCGTCGCGGTGCACGGACGCGGTCTCATAGCGCATCCCCATGCCGCCGCCCGCGGCCTCCTGCAGGAAGCGGGTGATGCGCTGTCGATGCGCGACGCGAAGCTCCTCCGGAAATACCAGTTCGACGACGCGACAGCCGACCGCCTCGGAGCGCGTCCAGCCGGTGAGTGCCTCGGCCTGCGGGCTCCAGTCCAGGATGATGCCGTCCTGGTCGGTCTGCACGAAGGCATCGAGCGCGGTCCTGACGATGGCCTGCGCCATCTGCTCGCTTTCCACCAGCGCCTGGTGCGCCTGACGCTGCGCGGTGACATCGTGCAGCACGATGACCGCCCCGCGCAGGTTGCCGCCATCGTCACGCAACGGCCTGGCGTTGACGACGAGATAGACGGCCGGTTCGGGCCGCAGGGGTTTGACGATCAGTTCGCAATCGTCGATGTCCTCGCCGCGCAGCGCACGCGCCATTGGTGTGTCCGCGATCGGCATCTCGGTCGTACCATCGGCATAATAGTTCTGAAAATTGCGAACGCCGGTCAGCGTGTCAAAACCGGGCTCGACACCGTACAGCCGCCGCGCCGCCGCATTGACGATCACGATCATCGCGTGCTCGTCGGCGACCACCACGGGATCGCGGATGCTCTCGACGGTCTTCTCCAGCAGGTGCTGCCTGCTGCCCAATTGCGCCGACAGCTCGGCCAGCGTCGCGGCGAGCTGGGCGGCCTCGTCATTGCCACTCGGACGTATCGAGACCGGCTCGCCGCGCGACAGCGCGTCCGCCGCCCGCACCAACTGGGCGGGCGTCGTGGCCAGCGATCTCGCAATCAGCTCAGCAGTCATCAACACCACCGCAACCGCGCCGCCGGCGAGCGCCATGCCCGGCCAGGTGACGCCATGGATGAAGCCCAGCGTGAGCAGGAGTGTGACGACGGGAAACATCATCCCGACCGCCAGACGGCCCGACAAATTCATCCCGACCAACTCATCGTGAGCAGTTGCACCGGAAAATGGAAAAGGAAAACAGGAGCAGGAAAGGTATTGTCGGCGCCGGGGCAATATCGGGTGGCTTGCACCCAGTTGCTTAGCCGAGTCCGGCGCCGCAATCCGCCACTTTCGTATCCGTATAAGTACGGAGAACAGGGTTGAGTGCACGCCACTGCCGGCGGAGCCGGCGCTGGGTCGCGGGAATCCGAGCCGTCGGGCCCCCGGTTCGGGGCATCCTTGCGCGGGTGCCGCTGACCGCCGGCGCTCCGCAAGATCGCTCACCGCACTCCGGGAGGCCTTGGCCCGGCTTGGGCGTGCGGAGGGCGGCTATCCGACCTCAAAGGTTGGAGCTGTTGGAACGGATCGGCGCGGGCTTTGCCAGGCCCAGATGGTCGCGAAAGGTCGAACCGGAATATTCGGTGCGATAGAGGCCGCGCCGCTGCAATTCGGGGACGACGAGGCTGGTGAAGGCCTCGACAGATTCCGGCACATAAGGCGGGAAAATATTGAAACCGTCGGCCGCCCTCTCGTCAAACCAAAGCTCGATGTGATCGGCCACCTCGTTGGGATCGCCGACGACGACGGCGCCCGTGCTGATGTGTCCGATGATGAGATCGCGATAGGTCAGGCGATTGGGGCCTTTCACGTCGCGGCGAGTGAGACGCATGACATCGGCAAACAGCCGTTGGCCGCCCTCGTTGGCCTCTGCCAGCACCAAGGGGTCGACCGGTGAATCCCGGTCCTGGCTGGAGACGTCGACGCCGATCGCCGCCGATACCGCCGTGAGGTTGCGGCGCTTCCCCATCCTGCCCAGCGAACCGTAGCGGCTTGCCTCGCCGCCATCGCCCTCGGGCTCCAGCGCAATGAAGGAATTGAGATGGTCGAATATCGCAACCGCCTGCTGCGTCGTCTCGGCGACGACGGGCGTGAGCCCGGGCAGGATCGCGATATCGGCGTCGCTCCTGCCATACTTCCTGGCCCTGGATTTGACATCGGCATAGTAGGCCTTCGCGCTCTCGATCGTCGCCTGGCCGGCGAAGATGACATCGGCATCGCGCGCGCCGAGCTCACGCGAACGATCCGACGTACCGGCATGCAGGATCACCGGATGGCCCTGGGGCGGGCGCCTGACGTTGAGCGGTCCGGCGACGTCGAAATAGCGTCCCTTGTGGTGCAGCGGCGTGGTCGCATCGCTGTCCCAAAGTCCCCGCACCACAGCGACGAATTCATCCGCCCAATCGTAGCGCCGCTCGGTGTCCCAATGGGACTGGCGCGAGAAATTGCCGGCGGCGATTTCATCCGCGCCGGTCACCAGATTCCACGACGCCCGGCCCTGGCTCAGGTGATCCAGCGACGCCAGCATGCGCGCAAGATTATAGGGATCGTAATAGGTCGGATTGGCGGTGACGACGATACCGATATGGCTGGTCGCGGCGGCCAGGCTCGCCCCGGACACGAACGGTTCGAGGCGTGACATCTGGGAGGGATTGGTGCTTTGCAGGCTCGGATCGCTCGCCAGCCGGTCGCCAAGGAACAGAAAGTCGAACTTGGCCGCTTCCACGAGCTGGGTGACCCGCTGAAGGAATTCGATGTCGAAGGCGGCGCCTGCGTGGGAGGAAGGATAACGCCAGCCGCTGGGATGTGTGCCCCCGGCCCAAAACATCAGGCCGAAATGAAGTTCTCGCTTGGACATGGTGAAACGCTCGCGGGATGGTTCAGGCGGCCGTGTCGGCCGGCTGCTTTGAGGGCTGTTCGAACACATTGCGCGGCCTTGCCAGACCGAGTCTTTCGCGCAGGATGACCGATCCCTCAGTGGATCGTAGCCGTTGCCGCCGCACCAGCTCCGGGACGACATCCCGGGAAAAGTCATCCAGGCCGCTGCGGAGAATCCGCGGCACGACCACCAGACCATCCAGCGTCACGGCATGTGCCAGTGCCTCGATCTGGTCGGCGATCTCCGCCGGCGAACCTGCCACATGATTGGCAGCGTACGGTTGCGGCGTCCCTGCCGCGTGGTCCGACGCACTGACGGGCACGATCTCGGCAAACAGCCGCAGATCCTGCGTATCACGACCGGCGCCCCGCGCAGAAGCAAGCACGTGGTCGCGCAGGGCCACGGCGCTCCCTGTCGTCGCCGTCCCCAGGATGGCGATGTCGGCGTGCCGCCCCGCGAAGTCGGCCGACCGCTTGTCCACCACGCGATGAGCAACGATGACCTGGCCCTGGGGCGGCCGTGCAACGTTCAGCGGGCCCTTGACCTTGAAGGATGCACCGACGTGATCGATCGGATGGATCTTGGCGCCATCGACGAACACTCCGCTCTGTTTGTCGCGAATGAATGCATCATCCTCCCAGCTGTCCCAGAGCCGGCGCGCAATCTCGAGGATTTCATCGGCACGCACATAATGGACATCAGGCGCGAAGGCGGCCTGCCCGTAGTTTGCGCCGGCGGGATCGGCCGCGCCGGTCGAGGCCAGCCAGCCGGCACGCCCTCGCGTGACATGATCGAGCGAAGCAGCGAGCCGCGACACGTTATACGGCTCGACATAGCTCGTGTTGGCCGCAGCGATCAGGCCGATGCGACGCGTCCTGGTCGCGAGGAAGGACGCCGTGGTGAACGCTTCGCTGCGCACATCCTCCGCACGACCGACGCTGTCGTCGATCAGGAGAAACGCGTAGCCGGCCCCCTCGAGGTCCCGCGCGAAGGCAGTCAGGTCGAGGGGGTTCAGGGGATCGAAGCTTTCGGCGTGCGTCTGGTGCCCGGATTGCGGCGCATAGAGAAAGCCGAGGTGGAGCGGTTTGGCCATTCTGGTCTCCGTCTGTCAGGCCACGGTTGCCGTCGCGGCCGGCTCGAGCGCGCGGAGTGCGTCATAGATGCGGGCTTCGCGTTGCAGAAGCTCGATGTCGCCCCGCCGACGCGGGCGCGGCAGATCGAGGGTGACGATTTCAGCAATCCGCCCGGGCCGCGGCGAAAGCAGCACGATACGGTCGGCAAGAAACACCGCCTCGCCGACGTCGTGCGTCACGAACACGATGGTCTTGCGGCGCTGCTGCCAGATCCGGATCAGGTCTTCCTGCAACCTGTTGCGGGTGACGTAGTCGACCGCGCCGAACGGCTCATCCATCAGGAGGACGTCGGGATCATTGACGAGCGCACGCGCGATGCCGGCGCGTTGCTTCATGCCGCCGGAGATCTGGTGCGGGAATTTGCCGCCGAAGCCGTCGAGCCCGACCAGCGTGAGATGCTCATCGACCAGGCGGCGGGCTTGTGGCTTGTCCACCCCGCGCAATTCGAGCCCGAGGCCGACATTGGCCGCAACCGTTCGCCACGGATAGAGCGAGGCATCCTGGAACACGACGCCGAGCTCTCCACCGGGACCGTCGATCGGCTTGCTGCGAAATAGCACCGAGCCGCTGCTCGGCTGCTGCAGCCCGGCGAGGATTTCCAGCAGCGTGCTCTTGCCGCAGCCGCTTGCACCGAGCAGCACGATGAACTCGCCCTCCTCGACCGAGAAGCTGATGTTGCTGAGCGCACGCACCGGCGGCGTGCCGGGATAGACCTTGTCGAGAGACCTGATGGTGAAGGCAGGCATCCCCTCGCGCTCCCGCTTGCTCTCGCTCACTGCGTCTTGCGCCCGGGATAGACGAACGGCTTCACGTACTCCTGCGGGATGAAGCGCTCATCGATGTATTTGGCGGCGGCGTAGAACTCCTTCTGGTTACCGACATCGATCTCCAGCTGCTGCGTGTCGTGGATCGCCTTCGGATCGATCGCCGGATTGGCGTCCCAGACGTCGTCCTCCTGGTAGATCGCGCGCTTCACCGCCTCCGGATTGATCTTCAGGCGGGCCTGCAGCCAGGGCAGGTACTCGTCGTAATGCGCCTTGGCGTAGGTATAGGACTTGAAGTAGGCCCGCAGGCCCCGCCGCAGCAGATCGGGATCCCCGGCGATCACCGCGTCGCCCGCGATCAGGACGCCGGTGTGATAGGTCGGGAGATAATCCCAGGCCCGTGCAAGCGTGGTCGAGACTCCCTCGATCTCCCCGAGCGCCGCGAAGGGCTGATGGATGATGGTGGCGTCGACCTGGCCGGTTTCGAGCGCGCCGTAGGCCTTTTCGGTCGCGCCGGCGGCAAACAGCGTCACGTCGCGGTTGGGATCGATGCCTTCGGCCCGCAGCAGATACCGGGCAACCGACGCGAGGTTGCCGCTGGTGTCGGGTCCGACGCCGACCGTCTTACCCTTCAGATCCGCGAACGACTTGATGCCTTTCCGCGCGATCAGGAAATACGGTCCCTTCGAGCGGAAGGCGGCGGCGACGATCTTGATCGGCGCCCCCAAGGCGGCAGCCCGCAGATAGACGCTGGTCGGTCCGAAGGCGAAGGTCACGTCGCCGCGCGAGGTGGCGGTGACCGGATCCTGCGTTCCGACGAACTCGACGTTCAAGCCTTCCTCGGCGAAGAACCCCTTCTCCACGCCGAATACGATCGGCTGCTGCGTGTAACTCGTGGTGTCCTGCAGCTTGAGGGTTTTCTTCTCCTGCGCGCCGGCCGCCGCGGTGAGGCCGAGCGTGAGCGCGGCCAAGACGAACAGACGAGCTGGAAGGCTTGTGGAGAGCATGATCGATCCCTTCGAACGAGTAGTGACGGGAAGACGCGGAACCGGGACCGGTCAGACGTATTTCCACTTGAGCAAGACACGCCGCTCGAGCAGATCCACCAGATAGATGATCAGCAATGCGATCGACGTCACGAGAATCACGAGAGCAAAGACACCGGCGGTGTCGTAGATGCCCGACAACTTGTTGAGCAGATTACCGACGCCGGCCTTGGAGGCGACGATCTCGGCAAAAAGAGTCGCGAGCAGGCAGGTCGCCGCCTCGATGCGGACCGCAGCCATGATCGACGGTGTGGCGGACGGCAGCACCACTTTCCAGATGATCTGACGCTGGCTCGCCCCGAGCGCGCGCGCGACCTTGATATGATTGTCCTGGACCTGCTTGATGCCGGCAATCGTGTTGAAGACGAACAGGAAGTAGCAAAACAGGAAGATGATGAACACCTTGTGCTCGAAGCCGAGGCCCAGATACAGGGTGAGAAGCGGAATGATGGTGACCTTCGGGATCGCCATGAACCAGATCAGGAACGGGTTGAGAAACCGATGTACCTTCGGGAATAGCCCCATGGCGATGCCGGTCGCAATGCCGAGGATTGCGCTGAGCGCCACGCCAACTCCCGCTTCGGCGAGTGTCACGGAGAGGTGAAACAGCAGATTCTCCCTGGTGACGAGCTGAGGGAAAGCAGCAAGAATCTGCGTCGGGGACGCCAGATAGATTCGTTTCACTGCACCGCTATCGACCGCGAGCTGTACAGCCAGCAAGATCGCGGCGACCACCAGGATCTGAACGATCACGATCCACGGGAGCTTTGCAGCGAGCGAGCGCAGCGGTGTGCGGCTGACCTTGTCTGCCGGTTGCATATCAACAACGGTTTCGATCGACTCGACTGACATGGCCATGCCCTATTACGCTACGGGCGGTGATCACGCTTGCGACCGTCCCCTTGCAGTGCGGGCAAGCTAGACCATTTCGGCAGACAAGTTATTCCATAGTTTGCGGCCGTGAGCGATGACCCGTCTCGTAAAGCGCCGTGCGACAGTGAAGGATATGCAGATGAAATACGGAACGCTCGCGAACACGGGAATCCAGGTGTCGCGAATTGCCTTCGGGTGTTCAAGCTATGGATCGAAGGACTGGATGCCGTGGGCGCTGAACGAGGAGCAGGCACAAGATCACTATCGTCGCGCCTTCGAGTCCGGCTTTACCTTCTTCGATACCGCCGACTCGTATTCATCCGGTCTGAGCGAAGAGATCCTCGGGCGTGCCGTAAAGCGTTTCGCCGCAGGCCGGGAACAGGTCGTGCTCGCCACCAAGGTGTTCTTTCCAATGGGAGCCGGCGCCAATCAGGGAGGCCTGTCGCGCAAGCACATTCGACATGCGATCGACGACAGCCTGCGCCGCCTCGGCACCGACTATGTCGACCTCTATCAGATCCATCGTCTCGATCCGCTGACGCCTTACGAGGAGATCCTCGAGGGGCTCGATGCGGTGGTGCGTGCCGGCAAGGCGCTACACATCGGCGCGTCGAGCATGCACGCGTTCCAGTTCGCCAAGTTGCAGGCACTTGCCCAAGCCAACGGTCTGACGAAATTCGTCACCATGCAGAACAAGTATAATCTTCTCTATCGCGAGGAGGAGCGGGAGATGATTCCTCTCTGTCTCGATCAGGGCGTCGGAGTCATTCCCTACAGCCCGCTGGCGCGGGGCCTGCTCGCCGGCAGCCGCCGCGACAACACCGAGCGGTCACGCGTCGTGAAGGACTTCTCGCGTCCGGAAGACGACGCGGTGATTGATCGCGTATTTGCCGTGGCACAGGCGCGCGGGTGCAAGCCAGCCCAGGTCGCGCTTGCCTGGTTGCTGCACAATCCAGCCGTGACGGCTCCCATCCTTGGTGCGACCAAGCTCCATCATATCGACGACGCCATTACTGCGCTCGACATCCGGTTCACCGACCAGGAGCTTGATACCCTCGAAGAAGCCTATCGTCCGCAACAGGTCCAGCACGATCGCAATGAGCAATTGCAGTCCGGGCAGACCGCGGCGGCGGACCTCAAGCGCCTGTTTCGCAAGTCAGCCGGCGCGCGATAGGAGGTGACGGCGGCAATGCCGCCCTACGCCGCCCGCCGCCGCTCGCGCAGCGCATCGCCGAAGGCCTCGAACAAGGCGCGGTTGATCGGGTTGCGCTGCGGATCGTATTCGGCGTGCCACTGTACGCCGAGCGCAAAGCCGGGCGCGTCCGCAATGCGGATCGCCTCGATGGTACCGTCCTCGGCAATGCCCTCGATCACGACGCGTTTGCCGGGCTCGAGGATGCCCTGTCCGTGCAGCGAATTGACCCGGATGGTCTCGCGGCCAAGGATCTTGGCAAATGCCCCGCCGGGCGTCAGCGCGACGTCGTGACGGTCGGCGAACACGACGGTCGGATCGGGATGGATCTCGCCGTTCTCCAGCCGCGGCATCCGGTGGTTCATGCGGCCGGGAATCTCGCGGATCTCCGGATGCAGCGAACCGCCGAACGCGACATTCATCTCCTGCAGGCCGCGGCAGATGCCGAAGATCGGCACGCCGCGCGCGACGCAGGCCTCCGACAGCGCCAGCGCCACGTCATCGCGGTGGATGTCGTAGGGCTCATGCGCGGCGCAGGGTTCGGTGTTGAAGCGGGTCGGATGAACGTTGGCGCGCGCCCCGGTCAGCACCACGCCGTCGACCACGTCGAGCAAGGCGCCGACCTCGGTGATTTCGGGGCTGCCCGCGAACATCAGCGGCACGGCGCCCGACACCTCGGCAACCGCGCGAAGGTTGCGCTCTCCGACCATCTGGACCGTGAAACGATTTTCGATGCGATGGGCGTTTCCGATCACGCCGACCACGGGCCGTCTCATTATTGAAGTCTCGCGCAATGATTCTTCTAAGTTTGCGACATTACGAAGACGATCATGCCTTCGAGTTCCCCGGGGATCAACCGTCTATTCCTGCACAGGGGGGCTTGCAGGCCTGCACAGGCTGGCACCCCGGTGGGCCGAAATCCGGCGGAACGCCTGCAGCTCGTCCCCGTTGGCACGGAACGGCAGCGGCAAACCAGCACGGTCCCGCCCAGCTTGATCCCGGCGAGATTTTCGCCAAAGACTGCACCAGACACCGTCCGCGAAGGGGGAATCACCCGTGACTGACTCGGCTGACAATCGCCTGCAGGCCCGCAACGACCTGGCGTGGGCGATCGCCATCGGCGGCATCGGCATCGTGCTGTTCGCCGCCCTGCTGCTGTTCGCCTGGCAGTTCGCCGCGACGCTGTTCCTGCTGTTCGCGGGCATGCTGCTCGGGGTCGGCCTCAATGCCATGACCACCCTGCTCGGCCGCCTGACCGGGCTGCCGCATGCGCTCCGGCTTGCGATCGTCTGCCTGGCGATGGCCGGACTGCTGTCCGGCATCGTGTTCCTCGGCGGCACCACCATCGCGCAGCAGGCCACGGTGCTGAGCAACACCATCAAATCGCAGCTCGGCAGCGTCAAGGAATTCCTCGAACAGCGCGGCGTCGATACCAGCTACCTGGATTTCGCCAGCGCCGCCGGCGAGGCGAAGCCGGAAGGCACCGCCGTGGCGACAACGACAACGACGCCGGCAGCGTCGCAGTCGCATGGCATCCCCGGCGCCGGCGCGCTCGCCTCCAGCGGTGGCGCCATCATCAGCCAGACGTTGAAGGTGCTGCTCGGCACGGTGAGCGCCGTCGGCAATTTCTTCATCGTGCTGTTCCTCGGGCTCGCCTTCGCGGCGCAGCCGAGCATCTACCGCGCCGGACTGCTGTTCCTCGCGCCGGCTAAATACCGCGGTCAGGCGACCGTCATCGTCGACCGAATCGGTGAGACGCTGGAACGCTGGCTGATCGCGCAGATCATCACCATGACCGCGGTGTTCCTCGTCACCTGGATCGGGCTCGCCATCATCGGCATCCCGAGCTCGTTCATCCTCGGAATCCAGGCCGGCCTGCTCGCCTTCATCCCGACGGTCGGCGCGATCCTCGGCGGACTGATCGTGGTGCTGGCAAGCCTTGCGACCGGGTGGATCGCGGCGCTATCGGCCTTCATCCTGTTCCTCGGCGTGCACGCGCTGGAGAGCTACGTCCTGACCCCGATCATCCAGCGCCAGGCGCTCGACATCCCGCCCGCAACGCTGTTCGCGTTCCAGATCCTGCTCGGCGTCGTGTTCGGCATCTGGGGGCTCGCGCTCGCGCTGCCGCTGATGGCGATCGCCAAGGTGATGATCGATCACTTCAAGGCGGACGATCCGGTACCTGCAAAGGCCGTATGAGCTCGCCTCAGGAGAGCAGCAGGACTGCTCCGACGACCATCAGCATCACGCCGAGCAGCATGGCGACCGGCCAGCGGCTCCGCGGTCGCTGATATCGGCCCTGCGCCCGCCGTTCAGCGATCAGCGCGGTTTCGTATTCATCCGAGTCCGAGAACAGGCAGGCGAAGCCGCTGCCCGCCGAAGCCGCGTCGGCTTCGAGCGACATCAGGGCTGACTGCAGATTGCGGGTGCGGATCGACTCCATGCTGAAAGCATGGGAGTGAATGGTTAACCAGTCGTTACCGCGCTCACGCGCGAGCGGTCACCGGTTTTTGCCGTGCCGATGCCGGCAGGCCCGCGGTCTTGCGCCGCCAGTTCTCCAGCGAAAGCGGTAATTCCTCGGCCGCTTCGACGCGGTTGCGGCCGCCGCGCTTGGCCTGGTACAGCGCCGTGTCGGCCGAGGCCAGCAGCACCTCGAGCTCGGTCCCGGCCGGTCCGCCGGCCACGCCAATGCTGACCGTGGTGTCGACCGCGCCTTCCTCACAGGTGATATTGCTGTTCTCGAACGCCTCCCGGACGCGCTCGGCGACCAGCACGCCCTCCTCCAGCGAGCACGGCAGCAGCGCCGCGAATTCCTCGCCGCCGATTCGTCCCGACAGATCGCTGATCCTGAGATTGTTGATCACGACGGCGGAGAACAGTTTCAGGATCTCGTCGCCCGCGGGATGACCGAAGCGATCATTGATCGACTTGAAATGATCGAGGTCGAAGATCATCACCGTGACCGGCCGGCCGGCAGTGGCCTCGCGCTCGATCACGCGCGCGCAGGCCTCGGAGAAGCCGCGGCGATTGAGCATGCCGCTCAACGGATCGATCGACGCGGCGGTCTTGTGCACGGCCACCGCACGGTCCGACACCATCATGAAGATCACGAACACCGTGCCGATCGCGTACAGCACGAGTTCGATCGAGAACAGGCTGACCCAGAAGCTGGAGACGAAATTCTGACCGTTCAGCCGCAGCAGGTCGCCGACCAGGATGGGCAGCATCAGGACGCAGCCATGGGCGACCGGGATGACGATCGCAATCCAGCGCCGCTGCATGGCGCGGCGGCGCTCGCTCCACAGCTCGGAAGCGGTCAGCGCAGCATAGACCGCAACGATCCCGGCGCCGATCGTCAGCCGCATCGCGGGATCCTCGATCGTCGTCACAGCGCCGATCCACGCGATCGGACCGAGCACGAGGCCCGGCAGATTGGCCTTGCGGCCGTGGAAGATACGCGCGGCATTCCAGACCATGCCGCATGCGGCGAAGCCGATTGCATTGAGGCCCAGCAGGACGAACCGATCGAGCGTCGAGCCGCCGACCGTCCACAGCGCGACGGAGGCTGCGCCGAGCAGATAGGCGGTGCCCCACCATTTCAACGCGGGAATGTTCTCCTGCCTGCCGAACAACCAGAGCATGGCGCCGAGCATGCCCGCGACCATGGTGGCGAACAAATAGAGCGTCGATGGATCGAACGACATAGGTCACCCCAGCCCGGTGTGATGCAACGTCCGCAGGCGCAGATAATGCGGTGATGCAGCGCCAGTGCGAGCCAGCACGCTAGAAGGCCCGAGTTCCAATTTCGTTTGCACGCACACGCAAGTTTTCTTGAAAAACTGCGCTAATTCGCGTCGAAACACGGCGTCGTTGGACGCAGCAAAAAGGGCGCCTCGCGGCGCCCTCTGCAACTCGATGCACGCGGCAATTGCCGCGAATTTTAGAACTCGAATTAGCGCTTCGAGAACTGGAAGGACTTGCGGGCCTTCGCCTTGCCGTACTTCTTGCGCTCGACCGCGCGGCTGTCGCGGGTCAGGAAGCCGCCCTTCTTGAGGACACCGCGCAGCTCGGGCTCGAAGTTGGTCAGCGCCTTCGAGATGCCGTGCCTGACAGCACCGGCCTGACCGGACAGACCGCCGCCGGCGACGGTGCAGATCACGTCGTACTGGCCGTTGCGGGCGGCCGCGACCAGCGGCTGCTGGATCATCATGCGAAGCACCGGGCGGGCGAAGTAGATTTCGATGTCACGGGTGTTGACCGAGATCTTGCCGGCGCCCGGCTTGATCCAGACCCGGGCGACCGCGTCCTTGCGCTTGCCGGTGGCGTAGGCGCGATTGAACTTGTCGACCTTCTTGACGTATTTCGGCGCGTCGGGCGCCGCCGGCTTGACCTGCGAGAGCTGATCGAGGGACTGCAACGTATCGGACATTATGCGGCCCTCGTGTTCTTGCGGTTCAGGGAAGCGATATCGACCTTCTCGGGGCTCTGCGCTTCATGCGGATGCTCGGCACCCGGATAGACGCGCAGATTGCCCATCTGCATGCGGCCGAGCGGACCGCGCGGGATCATGCGCTCGATCGCCTTCTCGACGACGCGCTCGGGGAAGCGACCCTCGAGGATCTGCTTCGCGGTGCGCTCCTTGATGCCGCCGATGAAGCCGGTGTGCTTGTAGTAGGTCTTCTGGTCGCGCTTGCGGCCGGTCAGCACCACATGCGCGGCGTTGACGATGATGACGTTGTCGCCGCAATCGACATGCGGGGTGTAGGTGGGCAGGTGTTTGCCGCGCAGGCGCATGGCGACGAGCGTGGCGAGACGACCGACGACCAGACCCTTGGCGTCGATCACGACCCACTTCTTCGTCACTTCGGCGGGCTTGGCCGAGAACGTGCTCATGTGTGAAATCCGTGAAAAAGAAATCGGCGCCGTATGCGCCGAACTGGGCGGCTTTCTAGAGAAGCCGCGGACACACGTCAATGTCCACGCGCCATAATTACATTAGCAAAAACAATAGCTTAAAAATATGGTGCAATAATACCGTGAAAAACACTATTGACTTGGAATGGAATAGGTCGCCGTAACATGGGCGATCGGATCGGGCGAGGTACCGGACAGCAAGTTCACCTCACCGACCGCCAGCCGCTTTCCGAGCTTGAGCAGCTTGGCGACCGCAAGCACGTCCTGTCCCGGCTGGCCCTTGCGCAGGAAGTTGATGTTGAGGTTGGTGGTGACGGCGAGGCCGATTGGCCCGATCGCCGACAGCAGCACCACATACATCGCGAAATCCGCCAGCCCCATCAGGGTCGGTCCCGACACCGTGCCGCCCGGCCGCAGCATGCGCTCGCTGAAGCGCTGACGCAGCAGAGCCGTCTCGCCGTCAGCGCTCTCGATCCTGATATCATCGTGGGTGAACGCCTGCGGAAATTCCTTGCGCAGGAACTCCTCCAGATCAGCTACGCTCATTTTCGCAATTGCCATGCGGACCCTGCCCTCGCTTCAGCCAGCCTGTTACATTAAATTGTCACAGACACGATAGTGGAATTTCGCCATGTCCGCCCAAACCGCCGGCGCAGAAGCGCCGCAATCCCCGATTCTGCTGCGCGAAACCGTCGGCAGTATCGCGCTACTGACGCTCAATCGCCCCGCGGCGCGCAACAGCCTTTCGGAGGGCATGATCGCCGGCCTCCATGCTGCGTTGAACGACATCCGCGACGACAGGAACGTCCGCGCCGTCGTGATCGCCGCGAATGGTTCGGCTTATTCCGCCGGGCACGACATGAAGGAGCTCACCGCGCGGCGCAGCGATGCCGATCGTGGCCGCGCCTATTTTGCTGAGATCATGAACGCCTGCAGCGCGATGATGCAGGCGATCGTGCACCTGCCGAAGCCGGTGGTCGCGGCTGTTCAGGGCATCGCCACCGCGGCCGGCTGCCAGCTCGTCGCAAGCTGTGATCTCGCGGTCGCCTCCGAGGCGGCCGCGTTTGCGACGCCGGGTGTCGACATCGGGCTGTTCTGCTCGACGCCAATGGTGGCGCTGTCGCGCAACGTGCCGCGCAAGCAGGCGATGGAAATGCTGCTGACCGGTGAACCCATCTCGGCGGCAACGGCGCAGAGCATCGGCCTCGTCAACCGGGTGGTGCCCGCAGGCACCGAACGCGACGTTGCGATCGCGCTGGCACAGCAGGTCGCGCTGAAATCGGCCTACACCGTCAAGCTCGGCAAGGAGGCGTTCTATCGCCAGGCAGAGATGAGCCTCACTGAGGCCTATCGCTTCGCGGCTGAAGTGATGACCGAGAACATGATGGCGCGCGACGCCGAGGAAGGCATCGGCGCCTTCATCGAGAAGCGCGATCCGAAGTGGCAGGACAAGTAAGACCAAAATGAACCACGACGCCTACGACGATAATTACATCCGCAGCATCCTCAACAACGTCAAATCGATCGCGATGGTCGGCGCCTCGCCGGTCAATGTGCGGCCGAGCTACTTCGCCTTCAAATATCTGGCGCAGCGCGGCTACGACATGATCCCGGTCAACCCCGGCCATGTCGGCAAGGCGCTGATGGGCAAGCCGTTCGTCGCTTCGCTCGCGGACATCGATCGGCCGGTCGACATGATCGACATCTTCCGCAATTCCAGCCACATCATGCCCGTGGTCGATGAGGCGCTGAAACTGTCGCCGCAGCCGAAGGTGATCTGGATGCAGCTCGGCGCACGTGACGATGCCGCCGCCGAGAAGGCCGAGGCCGCCGGCCTCAAAGTGGTGATGAACCGCTGCCCGAAGATCGAGTATGGCCGTCTTTCGTCGGAGATCTCCTGGATGGGCGTCAATTCGCGCACCCTGAGTTCCAAGCGCGCGCCGATCCCGACCCAGGGCATGCGGCTGTCGCTCAACCGCACCAGTTTCGGCGGCGGCCAGACTGCGGCATCCGACCGCGCGGCGAAAAGCAAGACCGAGACCACCTGACACCCCGGCGGAATAATCGTTCCGCTCGTCCGGTATGGCGTAGGATGCCCATTACAAGAAATGGCGGCGCACCCAACTCGCTTGACGGCGGGCGCCGCCGCCATCAGCATGCCGCGCGTTTCGACAGGCCACAACAGGACACCAAGAATGACCGATCGCCTTCCGGGATTTTCCACCCTCGCCGTGCACGCCGGCGCACAGCCTGATCCCACCACCGGCGCACGGGCGACGCCGATCTACCAGACCACGTCATTCGTCTTCAACGATGCCGACCATGCGGCCTCGCTATTCGGCCTGCAGGCCTTCGGCAACATCTATACCCGGATCGGCAACCCGACCAACGCTGTGCTCGAGGAACGCGTCGCCGCCCTCGAAGGCGGCACCGCGGCACTCGCCGTCGCCTCCGGCCACGCCGCGCAGCTCGTCGTGCTGCAACAGCTGTTGAGGCCCGGCGACGAGATCATCGCCGCGCGCAAGCTCTATGGCGGCTCGATCAATCAGTTCACCCACGCCTTCAAGGCGTTCGGCTGGAATGTGGCCTGGGCCGATCCTGATGAGGTCGAAAGCTTCGAGCGTGCGGTGACGCCGCACACCAAGGCGATCTTCATCGAGTCGATCGCCAATCCTGCCGGCAGCATCACCGATATCGAGGCGATCGCCGCCGTTGCGCGCAAGGCCGGCGTGCCGCTGATCGTCGACAACACGCTGGCCTCGCCCTACCTGATCAAGCCGATCGACCATGGCGCCGACATCGTCGTGCACTCGTTGACAAAATTCCTCGGCGGCCACGGCAACTCGCTCGGCGGCATCATCGTCGACGCCGGCACCTTCGACTGGTCGAAGGACAACAAATATCCGATGCTCAGCGAGCCGCGCCCGGAATATCACGGCATCCGGATCCAGGAGACCTTCGGCAATTTCGCCTTCGCGATCGCCTGCCGCGTGCTCGGCCTGCGCGATCTCGGCCCCGCGCTGTCGCCGTTCAACGCCTTCATGATCCTGACCGGCATCGAGACGCTGCCGCTACGGATGCAGAAGCACTGCGACAACGCCAAGGCGGTGGCGGAATTCCTCTCCACCCACCCGGCTGTGTCCGCGGTCAACTATGCCGGCCTGCCCGGTGATCGGTACAACGCGCTGCAACGCAAATATGCGCCGAAGGGCGCCGGCGCGGTGTTCACCTTCAGCCTCAAGGGCGGTTACGACGCGGGCGTCAACCTGGTGTCGAACCTGAAGCTGTTCTCGCATCTTGCCAATGTCGGCGACACCCGCTCGCTGGTGATCCACCCGGCCTCGACCACCCACAGCCAGCTCGACGACGCCGCCAAGGTGAAGTCGGGCGCGGCACCCGAGGTGGTGCGGCTCTCGATCGGCATCGAGGACAAGGAAGACCTGATCGCAGACCTCGACCAGGCGCTGCGCGCCTGAGCCCGGAGCGGTTCCGGAGCGGTGCCCTGCATCGCTCCGGACGCTCTCCAACGCGACCGCCTTGTCCGTTAACGCTTAATGCCAGCAGGCCACCCGTTAACGTTCAATCCGGCTTAAAGTGGCAGTGGTAGGCTCCGGATGATTCGGGAGACCATTGATGCTGCGCTGGATATTGCCGCTCGCGATCGCACTGTCTGCGATGTCGCCTGCTGATGCTGCCGACGGCCCCGTCCCCCCGAAGAGCGCCGCCGTGAAGGCTGCGCGCCAGCTGCCCGCGGGCCTGCCGCGCCCGCACTACGCCTACCGCACCACCATTACAGGTCCGACCTATGTACGGCGCGGCCGCCAGCTCGTGGTCGTCGAGCCCAAGGTGATCCCGCTCAACTCAGCGCCGTATATCCCGTTCGTGCGGGGAGAACCGCTGCTGCCCGGGTCGTCGTCGCTGCCCGGCTATTACGGTAACGCCGGCTCCTACAGCTATCTCGGCCCGTACTATGGCGGTGCCTATGTCGACTACTGGGACCGCCTGCCCTACGCCTGCGGCGTCTACGGCTACTGCTAGCGCGGGACGAACGCGTGGCCAGATCGCCGCAAAAATCCAGCGCACCGGCTTCGGGAAATGCGGTCACCGCCGACCTCGTCGCGGTGCTGGTCGCCGTCACCGACGGCACGCCGAAGATCATGACCATCGCCGGCGGCGCCGCGCTGCCGAGCGGCCCGTTCGAGTTCACGCATCGCTCGCTGCAGACCGCGCTGCGGGCCTGGGTCGAGGCGCAGACCGGCCACCCGCTCGGCTATGTCGAGCAGCTCTACACCTTTGCCGACCGCGGCCGGTCCGGCGACGCCAAGGGGCCGCATAGCGTTTCGATCAGCTATCTCGGCCTGACCCGCGAGGACCGGGTCGGCGAAGGTTTTGAGGCGCACTGGTCCGGCTGGTACGACTACTTTCCCTGGGAAGATCATCGCGACGGTGCACCGGCCTTCATCGCCAAGACGATCGCGCCGAAGCTGAAGGCGTGGGCGAAGGAAGCCCCCTCACCGACGTTGCAGCGCGAGCGCTGGCAGCGCTGCGCCATCACCTTCGGTCTCGACGAGCGTGACTGGAATGAAGAACTGGTGCTGCAGCGCTACGAACTGCTCTGGGAGGCATCGCTGATTCCGGAAGCGAACCGCGCGCGCGGCCGCGAGGCGTCGGTCGTGCCGGGCAAGCCGATGACGGCGGATCATCGCCGCATCCTGGCGACCGGGATCGCGCGGTTGCGCGCCAAGATCAAATACCGTCCGGTGGTATTCGAACTGATGCCGGCCGAGTTCACCCTGCTGCAATTGCAACGCAGTGTTGAGGCGCTTGCAGGCCGGCTGGTCCACAAGCAGAACTTCCGCCGTCTCATCGAGCAGCAGGAACTCGTTGAAGAGACTGGTGCAATGGCCGCCGATACCGTCGGCCGGCCGGCCAAGCTGTTCCGCTTCCGCCACGGCGTATTGGCCGAGAGGGCCGTCGCCGGCACCAAGCTTCCGCTTTCGCGCACTTGACACGCCTTATGCTCAGGATAAGTATAAGCCATCTTATGCTCATGGAGAGTATAAATGGCCCTGCTCGATACCGATCTTCTCACCCGGACCGCGCCGCTCTATGAGCGCGTCAAACGCGTCATCCCGCCGTTCGAATGGGCTACATTCGCCGAGGACGTCGACGCGATCCTGGAGCTGAAGCGCCGCCGCAACGCCGTGGTGCTGGCTCACAATTACCAGACGCCGGAAATCTTCCATGGCGTCGCCGATATCGTCGGCGACAGCCTCCTGCTCGCGCGCGAGGCGACCAAGGTCGACGTCGATGTCATCGTGCTCGCGGGCGTGCACTTCATGGCCGAGACGGCGAAGCTGCTCAACCCAGCCAAGACCGTGCTGATCCCTGACCTCAAAGCCGGCTGCTCGCTGGCAGACTCCATCACGGCCGAGGACGTGCGGCTGATGCGCGCGCGCTATCCGGACGCGCCGGTCGTCGCCTATGTCAACACCTCAACGGCGGTGAAGGCCGAGTCCGACATCTGCTGCACCTCGGGCAATGCGCTCAAGGTCGTGGAATCGCTCGACGCCGAGCGCGTCATCATGCTGCCGGATGAATATCTGGCGCAGAACATCGCCAAGCAGAGCAGCAAGAAGATCATCGCCTGGAAGGGCCATTGCGAGGTGCACGAGCTGTTCACCGCAGACGACGTGCGCCAGCTGCGCGAGAGTTATCCGGATGTCACGGTCCTCGCGCACCCGGAATGCCCGCCCGACGTCGTCGCCGAAGCGGATTTCTCAGGCTCGACGGCGGCGATGCAGACATTCGTCGAGACCAAGCGCCCGCCGCGCGTCGTGCTGCTGACCGAATGCTCGATGAGCGACAACATCGCGGCGCGCAATCCCGGCGTCGACTTCGTCCGCCCCTGCAATCTCTGCCCGCACATGAAGCGGATCACGCTGAAGAACATCCGCCACGCGCTGGAGACCAACCAGCATGAAGTCACGATCGACCCCGAAATCGCCGATCGCGCGCGCAAGAGCGTCGAAAGGATGCTGGCCATATGAGTACCGATCTCTCCAATCTGAACGGCCGCCCGGTCATCATCGGCGGCGGCGCCGCAGGACTGATGACCGCACTGCAGCTCGCGCCCGAGCCGGTCGTGCTGATCTCCAAATCTCCGCTCGGCGCGGAAGCCTCCAGCATGTGGGCGCAGGGCGGCCTCGCCGCGCCAGTCGGCGCGGATGACACGCCTGCCCTGCATCTCGCCGATACGATCGCGGCCGGCGCAGGCCTTTGCGACGCAGCGGCGGCGAGCCGGATCGTTCATGCTGCGCCTGCCGCCGTCGAACAACTGGCCGAACTCGGCGTCGCCTTCGACCGTCGCGCCGACGGCAGCTGGCGGCTCGGGCTCGAGGCCGCGCACGGCCGCAACCGCATCGTACACGCCACCGGCGACGGCACCGGCCGCGAGATCATGCGCGCGCTGATCGCCGCGGTCCGTCGGACACCGTCGATCACGTTGCTGGAAGGCGTCGAGGCGCGCCGGCTGCTGGTCGAGGACAATGCGGTCAGGGGCGTGCTCGCGGCGAGCGACCGCGGCCGGCTTGCGATCACGACCAACCGCGTCGTGATCGCGACCGGCGGCATTGGCGGGCTGTTCGCCGACAGCACCAACCCCGGCGGATGTTTCGGCCAGGGGCTCGCGCTCGCAGCGCATGCCGGCGCAGCACTGTCGGACATCGAGTTCGTCCAGTTCCATCCGACCGCCTTCGACGGGCCGTCGCGGCCGATGCCGCTATTGACCGAGGCGATCCGCGGCGACGGCGCTGTGCTGATCGACGAGACCGGGCAACGCTTCATGGCCGATCAGCCTGGCGCCGAACTTGCGCCACGCGACATCGTCGCGCGTGCGGTGTGGCGCCATCGTGCCGCCGGGCATCGCACCTTCCTCGATGCGCGCAAGAATCCGGGCGCGGATTTTGTGCAGCGCTATCCGGTGATCAGCGCGTTCTGCAAAATGGCAGGCATCGATCCCGCCCATGATCCGATCCCGATCCGGCCGGCGGTCCACTATCACATGGGCGGCATCGCGGTCGACGGTTTTGGCCGCAGCACCGTGCAGGGCCTGTGGGCCTGCGGCGAGGCCGCGCGCACCGGCCTGCACGGCGCCAACCGGCTTGCCAGCAACTCGCTGATGGAAGCGATCGTCTGCGCAAGCTGGGTCGCCGAAGGCGTCGAAGGCATGAGCGCTGGTCCGCGCGCCATGCTGCGCGACGATCCCATGCCGCCGGCAGCCGATCCCTCCGCGGTGCGCCCGATCCTCACGCAGGGGCTTGGCGTCTTGCGTGACCGCGACGGGATCGCGCGTGCGATCCGCAGTCTCTATCCGCTCGCGCGCGGTCCCAATGCTGCATCCGACGCTGCGCTGGTCGGCTTGATGATCGCCGTCGCGGCAATCAGGCGCGAGGAAAGCCGTGGCGGTCATTTCCGCAGCGATTTCCCGCACACCGCCTTGTCGGCGGCTCCATCGTCCCTCACCCGTGCCGAGGCGCTCGCCGCCGCGCGCGACATCGTCGAATCCAAGCCTTCAGCCAGGAGTGCCCGCTCATGACCACCCTCAATCCCCTGTTGCCGCTGCTGTACGAGCCGATCGTGCAGACCGCCTTGCGCGAGGATCTCGGCCGCGCCGGCGATATCACCGCGGATGCGATCGTGCCGGCCGGCCAGCAGGCGCGGCTGGTGATGCGGGCGCGGCAGCCCGGTGTGATCGCCGGACTCGACGTCGCGCGGTCAGCGTTCCAGATGGTGTCACCAGCGATCGAGCTGCGCGCCGAGCGACCCGACGGCAGCGCGGTCGAGCCCGACCAGGTGATCGCGATCATCGACGGCCCGGCCCGCGGCCTGCTCACCGCGGAGCGCACCGCGCTCAACTTCCTCTGCCATCTCAGCGGCGTCGCGACCGCAACCGCCACGCTGGTGAAAGCGGTCGCGGGCACGCGCGCACAAATCGTCGACACCCGCAAGACCACGCCGGGACTGCGGGCGCTGGAGAAATATGCGGTGCGCGCCGGCGGCGGCGGCAATCACCGTTTCGGGCTCGACGATGCGATGCTGATCAAGGACAACCATATCGCGCTCGCAGGCGGCATCCGCACCGCGATCGAACGCGCCAAGGCCAATGCCGGCCATATGGTCAAGATCGAGGTTGAGGTCGACACGCTGTCGCAGCTCGAGGAAGCGCTGGCGCTCGGCGTCGACGCCGTTCTGCTCGACAACATGACGACCGAGCAGCTCGGCCAGGCGGTTCAGATGGCACGCGGCAAGGCGATCACCGAAGCCTCCGGCCGCATCACGGCTGCGACTGCCGCGGCGATTGCCGCCACCGGCGTCGACCTGATCTCGGTCGGCTGGATCACCCACAGTTCGGCCGCGCTCGATATCGGGCTCGACTACCTGTCGTGATCGATCAAAGGGACTGGCCAGCCGGAACGAGATTCGGCTGGCCTTGTTCCGTTCGGCGCGCGGCAAACCGCTCGGCCTGCAACACCGCGAGCGTCAGTACGACGATCGCGACCGCCTGGTGCGTCAGCGCCAGATCGATCGGAACCTGATGCAGCAGCGTCAGGATGCCGAGCGTCGCCTGCAGCGTGATCGCCGCAACCAGCCACCAGGCGCCCGCGATCACGCCGCCGCCGGCGCGCGACCGCACGGCATCGATCGCGTGTGCGATCGCCAGCGCGAACAAGAGATAGGCGGTCATGCGATGCTCGAACTGCACCGTCAGCGTGTTGTCGAACAAATTGCGCCACCATGGCGTCTCGAACCACAGCCGGTCGGCCGACGGGATCAAGCCGCCGTCGATCTCGGGCCAGGTGTTGTAAACCCGGCCCGCGCGCAGGCCAGCGACCAGCGCGCCGAAATAGAGTTGCAGGAAGGTGAGCAGGAGCAGCGCCGCGCTCGTGATCTTCAGCCTGAGCGGCGCGATCACTATGGGGCGGTCCGTCAGCCGTCGCAGCGTCCAGACGATCGCCGCGAAGATCAGCAGCGCCAGCACCAGATGCGTCGCCAGCCGATACTGCGACACCTCGACGCGCTCCGAGAGGCCGGACGCCACCATCCACCAGCCGACGCCGCCCTGTAGCGCGCCGAGGCCGAAGATCACCCACAGCCGGCGGCCGAGCTCACCGCTCACCGCGCCGCGCCACAGGAAATACAGGAACGGCAGCAGATAGGCGGCGCCGATCACCCGGCCGAGCAACCGGTGGCTCCACTCCCACCAGAAAATCGTCTTGAACTCGGCGAGCGTCATCCCGGCGTTGAGCTCGCGATATTGCGGAATCTTCTGATAGCCCGCGAAGGCCTGGGTCCACTGCGCCTCGGTCAGCGGCGGCAGCGCGCCGGTCACCGGCTTCCATTCGACGATCGACAGGCCGGACTCGGTCAGCCGCGTGGCACCGCCGACCAGGACCATCAGCGCGATCAGGCCGGCGACCGCGATCAGCCATACCCTGACGGCGCGGAGCTGCGATGTCTTTGCGGAAATACCGGCCATTTCGCCCTGACTTGATTGGATTTTCGGGCCCCTTATAGTCCGGCGCGCCCGCGGCGCAAGCACCGCCGAAGACGTTCAGGATCACGAGTTACACGTACAAGCCATGGCCATACGCACCCGCAAACTGCTCGGAACCATCTTCCTGCTCATCCTGGTCGTGGTGTGGTCGCTGCTCGGCATGACGGTCGCCCAGACGCCGTGGCTCGCCAACTCCGGGCTGCTGCAGGCCGTCTTCTACGTCGTCGCGGGGCTCGGCTGGGTGCTGCCGGCGATGCCGATCGTGTCCTGGATGTCGCGCCCCGATCGCGCTTAGAGCACGCCCTGCTCCCGCGCGCTCCGCGTCGGCCGCACCGGCGCGAACATCACGCCCGAGAGCAGCACCCGCATGATCCGCAGCGAGCGGACGCGGCCGTCCCACGCGATGCGCGGCAGTGCGTAGAGGTTGGTGCGGCCCTGCGCCTCGACCACGCCGGAAATGGTCGACACCGCGCTGGCAAAGCCCGCTTCCTCGGCCATCACGACATGTGCACGGGCGAATGCTTCGCGATCCCCGAAGGGATACGCGAAATGCCTGACCGGCCGCCGGAGCGCACTTTCGGCCACGGCCTTTCCCATCGCCATCTCGCGCTCTGCGTCGGCGTCCCTGAGGCTCGACAGAGCGGAATAGTTCACCGTGGCACTGCCGAACGTCACGTTCGGATCCGCGGCAAGCTTCGCCAGATCCTGCCAGTCGAGTGAGGCGCTGCGTGACAGTTGCGCAGCGTCGGCCGAATAGCGCCGCGCGAGATCGTTCACCGCATAGGACAGATCAGGCGGCGACAGCTTGCGCAGCCAGCCGGACAGGAAATCGAACAGCTCGTATTTGTCCGACAGCGTCGAGACCACGAAATGCCGTTCCCGGCCGTCGATCACAAGGCTGATGCGGCTCTCGCGCGCGATAATGTCCTCGAGCACCAGCCACCACGCCGCGCCGACGCCGTCCGGAAACGCGGTCGGTAGATAGAGCGTGAAGGGGACGGAATGCCTGGCGAGCACGGGATAGGCATGGGTGACGATGTCCTTGCTGGCACCGTCGAAGGTCAGGCAGGCGAAGCGGCGGCGCTCCGGCATGGTCACCGCGCGGCGGCAGGCTTCGTCGATCCCGACGATGTCGTATTTCCAGCGCTTCAGCGCGCGGATCGTGCGATCGAGGAATGCTGGCGAGACCTCGTGAGGTCTCAGCGGCTGGAACCGGGCCCGACGGGCGGGACGGACGCGCGCGAAACGCAGGATCACCCCGGCGCCCCCGGTCTCGCGCTCCCGCAGCCGGAAGGCGCCGCTGAAATATGCGAGCTCCATCCGGGCTCGCCGCAAAATCCCCCGGTCCGGCGCCAAGATCCCCTACCGTCCTTGCCTCGCCCGGCGGTTCCCACACGTCCACCGTCGGGCGATTGTTATTACTCTTTGTTGACATTTCCCTGCGAAGGTCGGCCTCAGCCGAGAACTGTAAATTAATACCTTAAAAAATTTGGGTTCCGAGATGACCATGGCGGCGGCAATGGAAGGCCAGACGGCGGGCACGCGAACATGGCCGAACGCAATCCGCATCGCCGGCGTCGACATCTTTCACGACCTCACTGCAGCCGAGGCGACCTGGCGCAGTCTCGAAACACCGCAACACAGCTACACACCCTATCAGCGCTTCGACTTCCTTGCCTCCTGGCAACGCCAGGTCGGCGAGCGCGAAGGCCTGCGGCCCTTCATCGTGGTGGCCCATGACAGCGAGCGCCGTCCGCTGCTGCTGTTGCCGCTCGCCGTCGAACAGCGCCTGGGCGCCAATTGCGCAAGCTTCATGGGCGGCAAACATGCCACCTTCAACATGGCGCTGTACGACCGCGACTTCGCCGCCAACGCGACCGAAGCCGACATCTCGGCCTTGATCGGCTCAATCGCCGAGCGATCCCGTGCCGACGCGCTGATGCTGTGTCAGCAGCCGCTGCGCTGGCAGGACCAGCCCAATCCGATGGTGTTGCTGCCGCATCAGACATCGGTGAACGACTGCCCACTGCTGGTCATCGAGCCCGGCGCGGCACCCGCTTCGCTGATCAGCAACTCGTTCCGCCGACGCCTCAAGGGCAAGGAACGCAAGCTGCAGGCGCTGCCGGGCTACCGCTATCATGTCGCAGATAACGGCGCCGACGTCTGCCGACTGCTCGACTGGTTCTTCCGCGTCAAGCCGGAGCGCATGGCGGAGCAGAAGCTGCCCAACGTGTTCGCCGAGCCGGGCATCGAGCAGTTCATCCGCACCGCCTGCCTCGCGCCGCGCGCCGACGGCAAGGGCTATGCGATCGACATCCACGCGCTGGAGTGCGACGAGGAAGTGATCGCGATCTTTGCCGGCGTGTCCGACGGTCATCGCTTCTCGATGATGTTCAACACCTACACGATGTCGGCCAATTCCAAGTTCAGCCCCGGCCTGATCCTGATGCGCGACATCATCGATCGCCATGCCGGCCTGAACTATCGCGCCTTCGACCTCGGCATCGGCTCGGACGAGTACAAGCGGCTGTTCTGCAAGGACGACGAAGCGATCGTCGACAGCTTCATTCCGCTCAGCCTGCGCGGCAAGCCGGCGGCCACCGCGCTTTCGGCCATCAGCCGCGCCAAGCGCGCAGTGAAACAAAATCCGGCGCTGTTCGAAATCGCGCAGAACCTGCGCAGCATGTTCCGCTGAGCACGACCGGCGGCGCTACGGCGACGAGCCATCCGGCGCCGCGCGGCCGTTCGCGACGCCAAGCCGCATCATCGCATCGAACACCAGCATCGCGGCCGGCGACAACGCCCGCTTGCGCAGCTTGATCAACCCGTAGCTCTCGAGCATCAGCTGGTCGCGGATACGAAGCATCTTGAAGCGCTGCGGATCGAGCAGATCGAAGATCAGGAGCGGCACCGGCACGATCGCATCGATGCCCGCCGCGATCCCAATCGACGCGAAGAACGACTCGGTGTTGATGATGCGCTGGGGCGGCGCAATGCCCCGGCTGTAGAACAGCCGCTCCAGCCCCTGGCGCATGAAGGATTCCCGCGGCTGGATGATCCATTGCAGGTCGACCGTATCCTCGAGATTGACGCTGTCGAGACCGGCGAGCGGATGCTCGGCGCGAACCAGCAAGCCGGCCTGCTCGGCGCCGATCGCGTGATAGTCGAATTGTCCGGGATCGACGCCGGCCGGAATTCGCGCCACGACGAAGTCGAGCTCAAGCGCCAGAAGACGCGCAACGAGCGGCGGACTGGTGCTGACGTCGAGCGAAATGCTCACCCGGTGCAGTTTCTCGCCAAGGTACTGCATGACGTCGACAACAAGGTCGATGCTGGGCTTGGCGACCGTCCCGACCGATACCGTGCCAAGCTCGCCGGACCGGTAACCGGCGAACTCATTGGTGACCCGGTCAAGGTCCGCGAGGACGCTCCGGCCACCACGGATCAAGATCGAACCATAGGCGGTCGGCTCAACGCCGCGCGCCGTTCGCTCGAACAACGGAACCCGCGCCACGGCCTCGATCTCGGCCAGCATCTTCGATGCCGCCGACTGGGTAATGTTCAGGCGCTCGGCCGCGAGCTGCAGCTTGCGCTCGCTGTCGAGCGCGACCAGCAGGCGCAACTGGCGCAACTTCAGATTATTGATCACGGCCCGCTACCATCCTGCCCGGCCAGAGCCGTCCGATCCGATTTAATCGGAACGAACGGGACTCCAGCCTCTTGTCTAGACGCGCCTTACTCCACGCGACCCGGCGTCCACTTCGCTGGAAACACTCGAGTTCCCGCGACCATACCGCAGTGCATCATGACAGTTTCGCCGTGGCTCCATTCCCAAATGCCATTAGTCACGCGGCCGTCGATTACACAAGAATGAATGCAAGGCTTGCAAGCAGGCTTGCAAGGACAAAGCGACGGACCGCTGCGGGTGTACAATGGTTCACCCCGGACAGCGCGGTGACCTTGCGCCAATACAAATAGCCAGAAGGGATGGGAACGATGAGCGACGATGTCGAGAAGCGCGCGATCGGAAAGATGATGCGACGGCTGATTCCGTTCCTCATCCTGTGTTACTTCGTGGCGTATCTCGATCGCGTCAATGTCGGCTTCGCCAAGCTGCACATGAACACGGCGCTCGGCCTCAGCGAAGCCGCCTACGGGCTCGGCGCGGGACTGTTCTTCGTCGGCTACTTCTTCTTCGAAGTCCCCTCCAACATCCTGCTGGAACGGTTCGGCGCGCGGCGCTGGATCGCCCGCATCATGATCAGCTGGGGCATCGTCTCGGCGGCATTCGCGTTCATCCCGCAGATGTCAGCGGCGACCGGCCTCTCCAGCGAGTGGATCTTCTACTTCCTGCGCCTGCTGCTCGGCGCCTGCGAAGCCGGTTTCTTCCCCGGCATCATCTTCTATCTGACGCTCTGGTTCCCGACGATCTATCGGGCCCGCGTCATCAGCCTGTTCATGCTTGCGATCCCGATCTCCAGCATCATCGGGGCACCGATCTCAGGCCTGCTGCTCAATTTGTCGGGCGCCGGCCTGACCGGGTGGCAGTGGCTGTTCATCTGCGAAGCGCTGCCGTCGGTCCTGGTCGGATTCGCCGTGCTCGCCATGCTGCCCGACTTCCCGCGTCAGGCGAACTGGTTGCAGCCCGACGAGATCAAGTGGGTGCAGAACACCCTCGAGACCGAGCGGCAGAAGAAGGAAGCCGTGGAGCACATCTCGGTGATGCAGTCGCTCACCGATTCGCGCGTCCTCGCCTGCGCCCTCGTCTATTTCTGCCTGAACGCCGCCAGCTACGGCGTCGCGTTCTTCCTGCCTACCATCATCAAGGCTTTCGGCGTCACCGACACGCAGACCGGCCTGATCGCAGCCCTGCCCTTCGTGTTCGGCGCGGTCGGCATGGTGCTGCTCGGCCGCCATTCCGACAAGACCGGCGAGCGGCGCTATCACGTTGCCGGCGCGCTGGTGCTCGCGGCCGTCGGCATTGGCCTCGCCGGGCTGGTCTCCAGTCCGGTGCTGATCGTGGGCCTGCTCTGCCTCGCGCAGATCGGCGTGTCGGCGGTGCCGCCGATGTTCTGGCCGATGCCGGCCAGCATCCTGAACGGCGCCTCGGCCGCGGCAGGCATCGCCGCGATCAATTCGCTCGGCAATCTCTCAGGCTTCGCCGGCCCGTTCGCCATGGGCTATCTGAAGGACCTGACCGGCGGCTTCACCGCAGGCCTGCTGCTGCTCGCGGTCGTCGGCTTGATCGGCGCGCTGGTCACGATCCGGCTTCGGATCGATCCGGTCCTGGAGCGCGCCGCGCGCGAGCCGATGCTGGCGCATTGAGGGTGGCGGTCAGGCCGCCACCACCCGCGGGCCCCTCGCGACCGTTTCCGAGGGCGCGCAGGGCTTGCTCAACATCGTCACTTCGGAGAAGCCGACGGCCCTGAGCTGATCGACCATCTGATGGCGGGCATCCTGGGCCATTGCGGGGTCGGGCACGACGACGGCCTGCGCCTTCGCGGTCAGCAGCTCGGCCGGCAGGTCGACGGCCGAGCCGGCGTCGAGCAGCACGTGGTCGTAGACCCGGAGCAGCGCGTCGATCGCAAGCGCGAGCCGCGGCGATTGCAGGTGCGCGCGATCGAAGCCCGGACGGCCGGCGCTGACGATCTGAACCCGCGACTGCCGATCCTTGGTGATGATCTGCGCGAACGTCGCCTCACCCTGCATCAATTCGGCAAGGCCGGGCGCGGCGGGATCGACGGTGGCCGCCGCCAACACCGGCGCGGATGCGACGAGATCGACCACCACGACCTTGGCCTGGCGCGCCATCAGACGGGCCAGCGTCAGCGCGGTCAGCGTGACGCTCTCGCCGGTGGCCGGGCCGAGCACCGTGACCTTGTGGGCGGCGGGACCGGACGCGACGAGCCGCTCGGCCAGCGCATCGATCTCATCGACGGTCCGGGCGGGTGCAGGCTGCGGCTCGCTGATGACGGGCTCGTATGGCGCCGCCGGCTCCGGCGAAAGGCTGGGCGCGACCGGCGATGCGAGCGCGGGTTCAGGCGGCAGCCTCGGCGCCGGCTCGTCCACGGCGACAGTCTCCATGACCGGTTCGCGGCGCCGGATCACGGCGGCGGCCGGCGCGAAGGCACGGCCCACCGCACCGGGCGCGGAGATGCGCAGCAATTCACCGGTGATGATGATCCCGGACGACAGCAACAGCGTTGCCAGCGTCGCGATCAGAACGATCGGCAGCTTCTTCGGATAGGCCGGCGTGTTGGAGACCGTGGCGCGCGAGATGATGCGGCCGTCGGTCGGCGCCGCCTCGATGTTCTCGCGTGCGGTCGCCTCGCGATATTTCGCAAGATAGGCTTCCAGCAGATCGCGCTGCGCCTTGGCTTCACGCTCCAGCCCGCGGAGCTGCACGTCCTGGCTGTTGCTCGACGACGCCTGTTTCTTCGACTGGTCCAGGCTCGCCTGCAGCGCCTGGACGCGGCCGTCGGCGACGCGGGCGTCGTTATCGAGCGAGCGCGAAATCTTGCCCGCTTCCTCGCGCAATTGCCGGTCGAGGTCGGCGATCTGCGCCTTCAATTCCTTGATGCGCGGATGGTTGTCTAGCAGCGTCGACGACTGCTCGGCGAGCTGGGCACGCAACGTGCCACGCTGTTCGGCGAGCCTGCGGATCAGCTCGGAATTGAGCACCTCCGAAGCCTCGATCGGCTTGCCGCTCTGAATCATCTCGCGGATCAACCGCGCCTTGGTCTCGGCATCGGCCTTCAGGGCGCGGGCATTGTTGAGCTGCGTGTTCAGCTCACCCATCTGCTGGTTGGACAGCGGGATGTTGTTGGTGCCGACGAACAGGCTCGACTTGGAGCGGAATTCCTCGACACGCGAATCCGCGTCGGCGACCTTGGTGCGCAGCTTGTCGATCTCGCCGAGCAGCCACGTGCTGGCGGACTTGGCCTGGTCCTGCCGTGCCGCCTGCTGCAGCACGAGATAACCGTCCGCGATCGAGTTCGCGACGCGGGCGGCGAGATCAGGATCTTCCGACTGGAACTCGACCACGATGACGCGCGACTTGTCGACCGCATAGGCCTGGTAGCGCTCATAGAAGGCGTCGAGCACCCGCTCTTCCGGCGTCAGGCTGAACGGATCGCGGCCGATGCCGAACAGCGCCAGCAGCGACTTCAGCGGGGAGAAGCCGCGCAGCACCGGATCGAACTCCGGACGCTCGGCCAGCTTGTTCTTTTTGATTATGTCGCGCGCGAGATCGCGCGACATCACGAGTTGCACCTGGCTCGTCACCGCCTCGGCATCGAGCGAGGTGCGTTCGAGGTCGCGCTCGCCGTTCGGGCGCAGGAAGGCATTCTCGCGATTGTCGATCAGGATTCGCGCTTCCGACTTATAGCGCGGCGTCACGACGTTGACGGCAGCGAGCGACAACGCGAACACCAGCACCGTCGGCACGACGATCCAGCTTCGCTTGCGCGCCAGCGCGCGTCCGAGCACATGGAGGTCGAGATCGGTTGCCGGCGCTGTACGCGCCGGCTCGTCCGGGGCCGACATCGGCACAGCCGGCTTCGCAACGGCCTCGCCGGCGACGGGCGCCGACTTCGGCAGCGCCCGCTGCACGACGGCCTCTTCCTTGCCTGTACGCCAGAATGCAAAACGCATAACGAACTCCCGCGGACGCCGCGATTCCACCTCAATGCCGGCGATTACAGTCCATTAAGGTTGCTGCTGGGTTAATCGGCGCGGTTGACGGATGCGACCACCACCGCACCGTCATGTTTTATTAACCATGAGTGCCGTTAATCGAGCCTATATTTTGTCGCGGGATTCCTCACATGCGCGATCTGCGCGCCCCCCTCGTTTGTCTGGTTGCTGCGCTCGCGCTGTCGGGCTGCATGGGACGGACCTCGCCGCTTGCCGGCGACCCGGCCCTCGATTCGATGGCTTACGGGCAGCCCTCCTTCGCCGGGCCGGCGGCTTATGCCGAGCCTGCGCCGACGCGCGAGGCCTATAATCTAGGCCCCGGCGACAAGCTCCGCGTCGTGGTCTATGGCCAGGAAGGCCTGACCAATTCGTACGCGATCGACGCCGCCGGCGCGGTCACGATGCCGCTGATCGGCTCGGTGCCGGCACGCGGCCGCACGCCTGCCGGGCTTGCCGCCGAGATCACCGCGCGGCTGCGCAACGGCTTCATCCGCGACCCTTCGGTGGCGGTCGAGATCGAATCCTACCGGCCGTTCTTCATCCTCGGTGAAGTCCAGGCCCCCGGCCAATATCCCTATGTGCCCAACATGACGGTCGAGAGCGCGGTGGCGATCGCCGGCGGCTTCTCGCCGCGCGCACGGCGCGACGAGGTCACCCTCACCCACACCGATGCATCGGGCGCCGGCCGCTTCACAGCTCCCCTCGGCACGCCGATCGGCCCCGGGGACACCGTGTTCGTCGGCGAACGCTGGTTCTGATCGATGGCGCAGGATCAAAATCGGGACCAGCCGCTGCGCATCCTGCACGTCGTCCGTGCCCCGGTCGGCGGCATCATCCGTCACATCCTCGACGTTGCCAATGGCCAGATCGAACGCGGCCATCACGTCGGCATCGTCGCCGACAGCCTGACCGGTGGCACGCGTGCCGACGCAGTGCTTGCCGAGATCGAGCCGCGCCTCAAGCTCGGCGTCCACCGGGTCGCGATACGCCGCGAGCCGCGCTTTGCCGATTTGATGGTCTGGGCACATATCGCCGGCCTGATCCGCAAGCTGAAACCCGACGTGGTGCACGGCCATGGCGCCAAGGCCGGTGCCTATGTCCGGCTGCGACGGCGGTCGAACAAGGTGATCCGGGTCTACACGCCGCATGGCGGCTCGCTGCACTACCCGCTCGACACCTGGAAGGGCCGCTTCTACAGCCAGCTCGAGCGCACGCTGATGAACAGCACCGACCTGTTCCTGTTCGAGAGCGCGTTTGCCCGCGACACCTATCAGCGCACCGTCGGCAAGCCCTCAGGCCTTGTGCGTTGCGTCTTCAACGGCGTCACGTCGGAGGAATTCGAACCGGTTGCCAAGGCCGACGATGCCAGCGATGTGGCCTATGTCGGCGAATTCCGGCGCATCAAGGGCGCCGACCTGCTGATCGAGGCGGTCGCCAGGCTGCGGGCCGGCGGCAAGCCGGTGACGCTGACGCTCGGCGGCGACGGCGAGGAGTTCGAACGGCTCAAGGAGCAGGTGAAGCGGCTCTCGCTCGGCGAGGCCGTTCGCTTCATCGGCCACGTCAAGGCGCGCTACGGCTTCTCGAAAGGCAGCCTGCTGGTCGTTCCGTCGCGCGGCGATTCGATGCCCTATGTGGTGATCGAGGCGGGCGCTGCGGGAATTCCGATGATCGCCGCCAATGTCGGCGGCATTCCGGAAATCTTCGATACCCACACCGACGCCTTGTTCGCGCCGAGCAATGTCGCCGCGATGGCCGACGCCATCAAGGCCGCGCTCGACAACCCGACGGCGACCGCGGCGCGGGCGCAAAAACTGCGCGAACGAATCTCCGAGCATTTCTCGCAGAGCGCCATGGTCGAAGGCGTGCTGGCCGGCTATCGCGACGCATTTGCCAAACGTTAACCATTTCTTGCGCCCGTAACCGTTTCTTCCGATTTGTCACCTTAAGTCACGTCCGGGGAATTTCGCTGCTGCGCGCGGATGACCATCTGCAAGCGCAGGAATGGACGTGGAGCCGTGGAACCGTTTAACGCTCGCTCGATGCTGGATGCCGCTGCGTCTGCGACGGCTGCCCAGCCGCAGGTCGAACGCCGCCGCCGCCTGTCGCCGGCCGCGCTCGCCGTCACCAATCAGAAGGTTGGCGGCGCCTACTCGCCTGTCGTGATCGCCGGCGTGGTTCGCCTCGCCGATTTCGTGCTGCTAAGCCTGGTCGGCATCGGGCTTTATCTCGCCTATGTGCGCCCGTTCGCCGGCGCGATCCATTGGGGATACATCGGCTCGATCCTCGGCATGTCGGCGGCGGCCGTGGTCTGCTTCCAGGCCGCCGACATCTACCAGGTGCAGATCTTCCGCAGCCAGCTCCGCCAGATGACGCGGATGATCTCGTCATGGGCCTTCGTGTTCCTGCTGTTCATCGGGATCTCCTTCCTCGTCAAGCTCGGCGGCGAAGTCTCGCGGGTCTGGCTGTCATCGTTCTTCTGCGTCGGCCTTGCTCTCCTGATCGCCGAGCGGCTGGCACTGCGCTCGATGGTCCGCGCCTGGGCGCATGACGGCCGGCTCGACCGCCGCACCATCATCGTCGGCGCCGATCAGAACGGCGAGAAGCTGATCGAGGCGCTGAATGCCGACGACGACACCGACATCCATGTGCTCGGCGTGTTCGACGACCGCAATGACGCCCGCGCGATGGAGACCTGCGCCGGCGCGCCGAAGCTCGGCAAGGTCGACGACATCGTCGAGTTCGCCCGCCGCACCCGCGTCGACCTCGTGCTGTTCGCGCTGCCGATCTCGGCCGAGACCCGCATCCTGGAGATGCTGAAGAAGCTCTGGGTGCTGCCGGTCGACATCCGCCTGTCGGCCCATACCAACAAGCTGCGTTTCCGCCCCCGCTCCTACTCCTATGTCGGCAAGGTGCCGACGCTCGACGTGTTCGAGGCGCCGATCACCGACTGGGACCTGGTGCTGAAATGGCTGTTCGACCGCGTGGTCGGCAGCCTGGCTTTGCTTGCGGCGCTCCCGGTGCTGGGACTGGTGGCGCTCGCGGTGAAGCTCGACAGCCCCGGCCCGGTGCTGTTCCGCCAGAAGCGCTTCGGCTTCAACAATGAGCGGATCGACGTCTACAAGTTCCGCTCGCTCTACCACCACCAGGCCGATCCGACCGCCTCCAAGGTCGTAACCAAGAACGACCCGCGCGTCACCCGCGTCGGCCGTTTCATCCGCAAGACCTCGCTCGACGAACTGCCGCAGCTGTTCAACGTCGTGCTGAAGGGCAATCTTTCGCTGGTCGGCCCGCGGCCGCACGCGGTGCAGAGCAAGCTGGAGAACCGCCTGTTCGACGAGGCGGTCGACGGCTACTTCGCTCGCCACCGTGTCAAGCCCGGCATCACCGGCTGGGCTCAGATCAACGGCTGGCGCGGCGAGGTCGACACCGACGAGAAGATCCAGAAGCGTGTCGAATACGACCTCTATTACATCGAGAACTGGTCGGTGCTGTTCGACCTCTACATCCTGCTCAAGACCCCGTTCTCGCTGATTACAAAGCACGAGAACGCGTACTGAGTTCGATTGCCGTCACTGACGCCCTCACCAAAGCGCGTCACTTTGTGTCTGTTGCGTTGCGTGAGTATCCGATGGCCTATGCGGCGATAGCCGGGACGTCCCAATCGTTGACATCGGCGCCGTCAGGCGTGCTGGCGCTGCAGCGGGCGCTGGTGTGGCTCGCCGGCGCGTCGATCGCCATCGTGTTCATCGAGCCGAGCCCGTATGAACTGGTCACGCTGACCGCCTGCGTGCTGTTCTTTGCCACGGGCCTGCGCATGCAGCTCGTGTTCATGCCACTGCTGTTCGCGCTGATCGTGCTCAATGTCGGCTACAGCATCGGCGCGGTGCCGTTCCTCGACAAGCCGGAGGTGGTGAACTGGGTCCTCACCTCCTGGTACATGGCCGTCACCGTCATCTTCTTCGCAATGGTGATGTCGGAGGACACCGAGGCGCGCCTCGACATGCTGCGCCGCGGCCTGATCGTCGGCGCGATGATCGCCTCGCTGGCGGGCATCGCCGGCTACTTCCATCTGGTGCCCGGCGGCTATGACCTCTTGACGCTGTATGATCGTGCCCGCGGCACCTTCAAGGATCCCAACGTGCTCGGCGCGTTCCTGATCCTGCCGGCGCTGTTCACGCTGCAAAGTGTAGTTTCCGACCGCTTCGGCAAGGCGTTCCGCAACGCCATCGCCTTCGGCATCATCTCGCTCGCGATCCTGCTGTCGTTCTCCCGCGCCGCCTGGGGTGGCCTGATTGTCACCGCGGCCTTCATGCTGGCGCTGATGGTGTTCACCAGCCGCTCGCAGGCGCAGCGCTCGCGCATCATCGTGATGACCTTGATCGCCGCGATCCTGGCGGTTGCGCTGATTGCGGTGCTGCTGTCGATCGGCACGGTCGCCGACATGTTCAAGCAGCGCGCAAGCTTCGACCAGAGCTACGACGAAGGCCGCTTCGGCCGGTTCGGCCGCCACATCCTCGGCGCCCAGATGGCGCTCGAACTGCCGTTCGGCATCGGGCCGCTGCAATTCCACACCTACTTCCCCGAGGACACCCACAACTCGTTCCTCAACGCCTTCATGTCGGGCGGCTGGATCTCGGGCATCTGCTATCCGGCGCTGGTGTTCGTCAGCGCGATCATCGGCTTCCGCTACATCTATTCGCGGGTGCCGTGGCAGCGCGACTATCTGGCGATCTTCTCGGCGTTCCTCGGCATCGCCGGCGAGAGCTTCATCATCGATACTGACCATTGGCGGCATTTCTGGATGATGCTGGGCACGATGTGGGGCATGTACGCGGCAACCGAGCGCGCCCGCGCGGCATCGATCGAGGTCAGCGACGAGACTTCGGCGGTAGCTTGAGTTCGGCGCGCTGCTCCGGCGGCGTGTCGATCACCGCTTTCAATGCTTCGGTCGCTTGCAGCACACCCTTGTAGCCGTCATTGGCGAAGCGCAGCAGCAGCCGCAACTCGTCGTCGGTGTAGCTGCTCCACAGCTTGTGCATCTCCTGCTGCATCGGCACGTAGAACTTGCCGATCTCCACCGCCTTTTCCTCCACCACCGAGATGAAGACCTTGCGGCGGTCGCTCTCGTCGCGCTCGCGGCGCACGTAACCCGCCTTTTCCAGGCGATCGACCACGCCGGTGATCGCGCCGGTCGTCAGCCCGGTGACTTCGGCGAGGCGCCCCGCGGTCACCCGCCCTTCGAGCTGGAGGATGTCCATGCATTCCATGTCGGAATTGGAAATTCCGGCCATGTTTGCAACGGCTTGGCCGTACATCACGCCCTGCGCGGATGACCGGCGCAACGCCTCCTCGAGTTCCTGCATCAGCGCTTTGCGCAACGTTGCACTTGACAATGCGACTCCCATATCTTACTGGCTTGATATCTTATCAACTAAGATAATTAGCAACTGATCTTTCCTACCCCACACGGATGCATGGAGCAAGGCATGACGAGACGTCCCCGTAAAGCTCTGATCATCGGCGCCGGCATCGCAGGTCCGGTCACCGCGATGTTCCTGACCCGCGCCGGTATCGAGGCCGAGCTCTATGAAGCCTGGCCCTACTCCACCGGCATCGGCGGCGGCCTGCAGATCGCACCCAACGGCATGCACGTGCTGGCGGAGCTCGGCCTCGCCGACGAGCTGATCCGCAACGGCTCGATCGCGGAATCCTTCGACTTCTATTCGCAGGGCGGCAAGAAGCTCGGCTCCCTCAACCAGAACATGCAGCAGCGCTTCGGCCAGCCTGCGGTGAACATGTGCCGCGCGACCCTGAACGAGACGCTGATCGACAAGGCCTGGGCTTCCAACGTCTCGGTATTCTTCGAGAAACGGCTGGTGAAAATCGAAGACCGCGGCGACCAGCCCGTGATCGCCTATTTCGCCGACGGCACCACCGCCGAGGGCGATTTCGTAATCGGTGCCGACGGCGTGCATTCGGCGGTGCGGCGTCACGTGATCCCTGACGGACCGACGCCGTTCGACACCGGGCTGATCGGCTTCGGCGGCTTCGTGCCGCGCGCCGTGATCGAACACCTGCCGATCGGCCAGCGCGTCGAGACGACGTTCGGACAGAGCGGCTTCTTCGGCTACGGGATGTGCAGCCCCGATCCGCAAGCCGGCGTGATGTGGTGGAGCACGCAGCCATCGCACGGCATGACCGCGGCGGCCTACCGGTCGCACAGCCAGCACGCCATCAGGCAGCACCTGCGCGAATTCCACGCCGGCTGGCACGCGCCGATCCCCGAGATCATCGAGGCCGCCGAGAACATCGTGGTCACCGACACGCTCGACGTCGCGACGCTGCCGACCTGGTCACGCAAGCGCACACTGTTGATCGGCGACGCCGCGCACGCCACCAGTCCGCATGCCGGTCAGGGCGCCTCGCTCGCGCTGGAAGACGCGCTGCGGCTCGGCATGCTGATGCGCGACGGCCAGGATCTCGGCCTGACGTTCCAGGCCTTCGAGCACGAGCGGCGCCCGCGCGCGGAGAAGATCGTGGCGATCGCGCGCCGCAACGGCAACAGCAAGCGCGAGTTTAGCCCGACCGGCGCCTGGCTGCGCGATCACATGCTGAAGCTGCTGCTGCCGGTGTCGTCCAAGGGCATGGACTTCATGTACGCGTACAATCCGCGGGCGGCGGCGTAGCGCGGCGGCTGTCATGCCCCGTAGCACCACTGTCATGCCCGGCGAAAGCGGGGCATCCAGTATTCCAGAGACGTCAATGCTTGAGCCGAGAAGCCGCGGCGTACTGGATCGCCCGGTCGAGTGCCGCGCGATGACAACGTTGGAAGTTGCGCGACTTACTTCTCGACCTCAAACGTCAGCCCGGCGTGATCGACCAGGCGCTTGATCAGCTTGCCCTGCATCGCCGCTCCCGGCGTCCAGAAGCCGGGCGCGACATCGGGCGTGTCGCGCAACAGGCAGATCGCGCATTCCGAGATCATCTTCGAGGTCGAGCCGTAGCCGGGATCGCGATCGCCCTTGATGCCGGCGCGGACCATGCGGCCGTCGGACGCGACCGCGAGATAAAGCAGATCGTAGCGGCCGTTCTCGCGCTCTTCCTTTGACGGCCCCTCGCCCGGCTTCGGCGCGCTGGGGCCGGTCTTCTCGGAATTCAGCGCCATCACCTTCTTTGCATTGGCCTCGCCCTTCTCGCCCGGGCCGGTCAGGACCATCTCGTCGTAAACGAAGTCGCGTCCGTACGGAAAGCCCATCAGCATGTTGGAGCGATGGACGTTGCGCGTGTTGATCAGCGCCATCATGAACGGCGCGGTCCACGAGTGCAGGTCGTCCTCATAGGCCGGCTTGCTGCCGCGCGGCTGCTTCGGGCCCTCGAAGCCCGGCGTCAGCGCGAACGGATTGTTGAGGATCGCGACCAAGCTCAGATCCTTCGCGACCGCATCGAAAGTCGCCTTGGCGCTCGCGGCGGTGCCGCCGGACAGCGTGCCGCGCATGTCGCGCACGCGGCCCTTGACACGCGCGGCCGGCGCGCCGAACACGCGCTTGGCTTCCTCCTGGACGAAGAACGTTCCGAGCTCGAACGGCACCGAGTCGAAGCCGCAGGAGAACACGATGCGCGCGCCGCTGGCCTTTGCCGCGGCCTCGTGCTTGTCGATCATCTGCCGCATCCAGACGGGCTCGCCGCAGAGGTCGAAATAGTCGGTGCCGCTTTCGACGCAGGCCGCGATCAGCTCGTTGCCGTAAAGCTGATACGGCCCGACCGTCGAAATGACAGACTTGGTCTGCGCCAGCATCGCCTTCAGCGATGCGGCATCGCCGGCGTCGGCAACGATCAGCGGCGTGTCGGCGGGCGCGCCGATCGCGTCACGCACCGAGGCGAGCTTGTCCTTGCTGCGCCCGGCCATCGCCCATTTCAGGCTGCCGTCGCGATAATGCGCGGCGAGATACTCGGCAACGAGCTGGCCGGTGAAGCCGGTCGCACCGTAGACGACGATGTCGAGTTTCGACGAGGACATGGGTCAGGCTCCCTGCGCAGCGAATTGGGCGCCCTTTTGTCATCGCGGACGCGGCGACGCAATCCAGTATTTCCTGCCGCTATTTCTTGCGGCTATTTCTTGTAGGACACCCCCATGCCGGCGCGGACGTCGGCCTGGATGCCATAGGGCGCGATCGGATAGCGCAGGCCGTTCTTGGCGAGCTGCTTCATGCCGGCGATCGCCTTCACCAGATGGGCCGGCGGCAGCGCCATCAGCATCTCCTCATCGGGCACACCGCCATAGCGACGCTCGGCGAAGCACGGCAGCGACAGGCTCGGCTCGCCGGTCTTCAACGCCCGCCCCCATGAGTCAGCACAAGCGGTCTCACCGACCACGCCCCACTCGAACTTCTTGTATCCCGTATATTGAAGCCCGTTGATCAGGATGATCATCTGGCCCGGCGTCGCGTAGACCAGGCAGATGTCGGGCGGATTGAGCCGGCCGCTGGTCAGCGGGCTCACCACCATCGCCTGATACTGCCCGTAAGGCACGACGTCGAGCGCCTCCTGGCGCTTGCGCGCGTCCTCGGCGGTGCCGTGCCAGACCCCGACATAGTTCTCGCCGGCGAGCCACTTCTCATCCTGCGGCGCGAGCCCGATCACCGCGCGACATTGCGCGCCGACCAGATCGTCGCCGGTGATGCCGACGGTCCAGCCGAGCCGCGAGGCCATGCTGACGATCTGGTCCGTGGTGTGCACCGCCGACGGGCGGCGGATCTTCGGGATCGCCTCCATCTCCTCGACCCGCGCGAACATCTTGATGCCGATGACCGTGGTCTTCAGCCGCAGCAGATTGTTCAGATCGGCGACGATCGCGGCGAGATCGAACTGTTCCGGCGGTGTCTGCTGTTGCATGCGTAAGCTCCCGTGATCGGCGGCTTGGCGCCGCCTGTTGTGTGGATGTTAGCCGGAATGCACAGGCGAAGCGACAGCCGCCTTGCGCTACCGCACGGCCGGTCCCGGCAGCAGATCGTCGGTCTTGCCGGCCAGATGATAGGCCACCAGCCCGATCCACTCCCGCGCGCCGAGATCGGTGCGCGACAGGCCCTCGATCGCAAGCGTCGCGAAACCAAAGACGTTGCCGACGCGCCAATCGACCGGATAGGCCTCGACATCGAATCCCGCCTTGCGGAACAGCCCGACCGAGCGCGGCATGTGATAGGCCGAGGTGACGAGCAGCCAGCGCTCGCCCGGCTTGGGATCGACCAGCTCCTTCGAGAACACAGCATTCTCCACCGTGTTGCGCGAGCGGCGCTCGATGGTCAGTCGCGATATGGGAATCCCGAGGCTCTCGAACATCTCGGCGGCATAGTCGGCCTCACGCGCATCATTCGAGATCAGGTTCGCGCTGCCGCCGGTGAACATGAGGCGCGCGTTCGGATATCTGCGCGCGAGCGCGGCAGCTGCGATGATGCGATCGGCCGCACTGCGCACGACAGGCGTGCCATGCGCCACCGACAGATCGGCATCGATCGAACCACCCAGCACAATGATGCCGTCGGGCGCGCCGCGCGAAGCGTCCCATGGCGGGAAGCGCTGCTCCAGCGTCGCGATCAGGACATTGCCGAGCGGCGAGAAGCCGCAGATCGCGAGCAGCAGCAGTGAGGCGACCGTCAACCTGCGGCCGAGGCGAACAAACCGCGTCGGCAACAGTGCGGCGCCGATCACGCCGATACCGATCAGGAAATTGATCGGCAGCAGCATGATGCCGAGCGTCTTGGACAGCACAAAAAACAAGGGAAGCCTCTGCGAAGTTCTGCTACAGCGTCATACGCTGCTGGGAAACCAATCAAAAGCCGTTACATGACCCATCATCACCTGAAATCCACACCCGAAACCTGTCATTGGGGCTTCTTTGAAGCCAAACTGAAGCCGGTCCTTAACGTCGCGAGCGGCGACGAGGTCACGATCGAGACCGTCAGCGGTGGTGCCGACGTGGTGCCCGACCGCAGCAAATTCCACGTCCCACCCGAGCTCGACGACATCCATGCGAAGAGCGAGCGGATGGTGCCCGGGCACATCCTGACCGGTCCGATCGCGGTGGCCGGCGCCGAGCCCGGCGACGTGCTCGAGGTCGATATCCTCGACGTCCAGCTTCGGCAGGATTGGGGCTACAATCTGATCAAGCCGCTGTCCGGCACGCTGCCGGACGACTTCCACGAGACCCGCGTCCTCAACATCCCGCTCGATCGTGCGCGGATGGTCGGCCGCATGCCCTGGGGGCTCGACCTGCCGCTGAAGCCGTTCTTCGGTGTGATGGGTGTCTCGCCGCCGCCGGCCTGGGGCCGCATCTCCTCGCTCATCCCGCGCGCGATGGGCGGCAATCTCGACAACAAGGAGCTAGGGGCCGGCGCCAAGCTCTATCTGCCCGTGTTCGTGCCGGGCGCGCTGTTCTCCTGCGGCGACGGCCATGGCGTGCAGGGCGACGGCGAGGTCTGCGTCACCGCGATCGAAACCGCTCTCACCGGCCGCTTCCGCCTCACCCTGCGCAAGGACCTCAAGCTCGCCTATCCGCGCGCCGAGACATCGGACCATTACATGACCATGGCGATGGATCCCGATCTCGACCAGTGCGTGGTGCGGGCGCTGCGCGACATGATCGTGCTGCTCGGCGAGAAGCGAAATCTGTCGCGCGAAGACGCCTACACGCTGTGCAGCCTGGCCGCCGACCTGCGGGTGACCCAGACGGTCAACGGCTCCAAGGGCATTCACTGCATGATCGCCAAATCGGTCGTCCACGGCTGACACGCGGTCGATAGCCGCACTTGTGTTCCGCGCGTGCGGCTCGATACAATCCCCCTCCCAACGAACAAGAATGGACGGGGACGGATATGCTGAAGGACAGGCTTTCGCCGGCCGACGAAGCTGCGCGCGACAAGGAGATGCGGGAGACGCTCGCCGCCTGCCCGCGGATCCTCGATCTCATCGCCCGCGGCCCGCAGGGCGCGCCGGACGCCGAAGCCGCGATCTATCTGCGCTCGCCGCTCGATCCCAACCCGGTCGTGATCTCGAACGATCAGCTGATGGGCTACGTCAAGGCGGCCGAAAACTACTTCCGCGCGGAGGGTATCGGCAAGAACGATGCGGTCGCGATCCTGCTGCCGGCATGTCCTGCGACCGTGGTCGCGATCTTCGGCGCAGCCGCCTGCGGCGTCGCCGAACCGCTCAACCTGCTGTTCACGCGGGAAGCGATCACGGCCCAGCTCAATGCGATCAACGCAAAATTGTTGCTGGCGCCGCCACCGGGAATGCCGGGCGGCCTGTATGAAAGGGTCGAGGGCCTGCAGCGCGAGGTGCCGTCGCTCCGGCGCATCGTGGTTGTGCCGCTCGACGGCAGTATCGCGTTCGACGGCGAGGTGCTGCGGCCGGATCCGGCCTGGCGCGACGACTACGGCAAGTCGAGGGACATGAGCGAGGCCGACCGCGTCGCAGTGATGCTGCCGACCGGCGGCACGACAGGCCATCCCAAGGTGGCGCGGCTGACCAATCGCGCGATGGTCGCCTCCACCGTCTCCTCGCGCATGGCGCTCGATTTCCACCGCGGCGAGCGTGCGATGATCACATTGCCGCTGTTCCATGTCGGCGGCTTGTTCTGCACGACCGCCAATTGCCTTGCCGCCGGCACGACGATGTTCATCCCGGGTCCCGCCGGGGCGCGCGATCCGGCGCTGATCACCCATTTCTGGAAAATCATCGAGACATACCGCGTCAACATCGCCGGCAACGTGCCGACCACGCTCGGCGCGCTCGCCGACATCCCGGTCGCCGACAGCGACATTTCGAGCCTGCGCGTCACCGCCACCGGCGCCTCGATCTGCCCGCCGGAGATCGAGCGGCGCTATCTCGCGACCTGGGGCGGCGACTGCATCCAGCAGCTCTACGGCATGACCGAGCTCGCCGGCGCCATCACTCACGACGTGCACGGCGTGAGGCCGCGCGCCGAGAGCGTCGGCACCCGCAATCCGTTGGTCGAGCTTGCGATCCTCGAGGGCGGCAAGCTTCACACCGGGCCGTGGCCCTCGCCGGTCGGCGAGCTCTTGACCCGGGGCCCGCAGGTGTTCGCCGGTTACGTCGACGAGAAGCAGACCGAAGAAGCATTCCGTGACGGCTGGCTGCGCACCGGCGACATCTGCCGGATCGATGCCGACGGCTTCGTCTACATCATGGGCCGCGCCAAGGACGTCATCATCCGCGGCGGCCACAACATCGATCCGCGTGCGATCGAGGACGCCGCGCTGGCGTTTCCGGGCGTGGCGCTGGCCGCGGCCGTCGGCCGTCCCGACAGCTATGCCGGCGAAGTGCCGATGCTGTTCGTCTCGGCCCAGCCCGGCGCGCAGATCGATCCGCAGGCGCTCGCCGCGTTCGTGCAGGACAACATCCTGGAGCCGCCCGCCCGTCCGCGCGTGGTGTCGGTGATTGCGGAGATGCCGGTCACGCCGGTCGGCAAGATCTTCAAGCCCAAGCTGCGCGAGATCGCCGCCGGCGAGGCCGCGCGCGAGCTGCTGGCGCGGGAAGGATTGTCCGACGAGGTCAGCGTCGAGGCCATCACCGACCCGTCCCGCGGGCTGTACCTCAGCGTGAGCGCGCCTGCGGACAAGGCCGAAACCGCCGAGCGGCTTCTGAAGACGTTCCCGGTCAAGGTCGAGCTACGCACCTAACTCATTCATATAGCTAAGTAATCTGATCGTGACGCCGTGCCGGAATCCGCCTCCGGCGCGGCTGTTCGCATTTTGCGACCGGCGCTTGACGAACTGCCTCATTTCTAAATAGACTCTAAATAGATACTTTTCAGTACAGGCGTTCAGGGTTAAGCGTTTTCTCATGGCTACGGAAAAGGCCGAAACCGACCGCGTCCCGGTCACACTGGCACTCTCGACCATTGGTTATCTCGAGAAGCTGGTGAGACAGGGCACCCACGGCACGAGCGTCCCGGGCGTTGCACGGACATTGATCGAGGAAGGCATTCGGCTCGCCATCAAGGACGGGTTGCTTGCAATCCGCGACAACGGACGCACGCCCTGACGGCGCACGCGTCCGCGCGGCGGTTCAACACAGAACGTGGAACCGTCAGATGATTGTCAACCAAGAGACCTGGACGCCAGAGCGCGTCGACCAACTCAAGATCTACTTTGAAGCCGGCCTCTCCTGCCGCGACATCGCCGTCAATATCGGCGTTAGCCGCAATGCTGTCATCGGCAAGCTGTCGCGGCTGAACCTGACGCGCACGACGCCGGAGGAACGCCGGGCACGGCGAAAGAAATCCGCCGTCCACGCCGCGCAACGGGCGACCGCGAAGCAGCAACTCCAGCTGCTTCAGGCGGTCTACGAGACGGAGCCCTACGATGCGCCTGTTGTCAGCGTCAACAACTGTTCGCTGTTCGAATTGAGCGAGCAGCGCTGCCGCTGGCCGATCAGCAGCCCGGGCGCCGATGATTTCTGCTTCTGCGGCAACACTCCGCTCGGCGGGATGCCCTATTGCCCAGGGCATTACCGCCTCGCCTATCAGTCCGGATCGCGCCAACGCGCGATGCGCGGTAGTTGATGGCAACAAGCAAGCGCTGCCCCCGTGATCCCCGCGCAAAGGCTTTGCCTTTTCGCGGGGGTGACGGGCCTCAGTCCAATCAGCCGACCTTCCAGCCGGTCGCCGCTACGAGGTCCTGATAAAACTCCGGCGTGTATGCCTGCTCCGGCGTCTTGCGCACGCGCTCGTCGAGCATATGCGCATCGTCGCCGACCAGGATACGCCAGCGATCGGCCTTGACGCCGTCGAGGATGATCTTGGCGGCGGCGGCCGCCGTGGTCGGCGCCTCGTCGTGGAAGATGCGGGCACGGTCGAGCGCGAGTTGCTGGATATCGGCATCCGACATCTTGGCGACGTCGATGCCCTGCCCTTGCAGACGCTGACGCGCCTGCTTGAGCTCGTCGGGATTGAGCTGATCTGAGCCGTTCTGTACCTTGCGCGAGTTCGACACGATCGAGGTGCCGATGTGACCGGGCATCACGACCGAGCATTTGACATGCGGCGCGTTGAGGCGGAGATCGTTGATCATCGCCTCCGTGAATCCCTTCACGGCGAATTTCGCGGCGCTGTAGGCGGTGTGGGAGACGCCGAGCCCGACCGAGGCCCAGAAGCCGTTGACGCTCGAGGTGTTGACGATGTGTGCCTCGTCGGCCTTCACCAGCAATGGCAGGAAGGTGCGGACACCGAGATAGACGCCGCCCCAGCAGATGTTGAAGGTGCGCTCCCACTGTTCGCGCGTGTTGGTGAACAGGCTGCCGCCGCCACCGATTCCGGCGTTGTTGAACAGCAGATGGATCTTGTCGGTCGCCTGCTGCTCGACCAGCTCGTCGCGGAAGCGCTTGTAGTGATCCTCGATCGAGACGTCGGCGACGTGGGTGGTGATACGCAGCCCCTGCGGCAGCTTCTCGACCTCGCAGAGCCGCTTGGTCTCCGCCATCGCCTCCATCGAGACGTCGCACATCGCGACATTGCATCCCTCTGCGACGAGTTGCCGTGCGAGCTCGCGTCCCATGCCCGTGCCGCCACCGGTGATGACGGCAATCTTTCCGGCAAAATCCTTCATGTGGGATCCGTTCCTTCCCTGCTTTTTCTTGGTTTCGGCTGGAGCGCGGATCGCAGTCCCAACCATCTGACGGAAACACTGTACATCACCGAATTATCGTCCAGCAACGGCGCGCGCCCCTCACGCGCAGTTGAGCCGTGCGGATCAGATTGAAGCAGAGGGGCGCGTCATGAAATCATTCCGCGTTGCGAACAATCTGACATCGACAAGCGGATACAATGATCGTGCATGTCGTGGCCCGATCGGTCGTGACAACGCTGATGACGATCGCTGTTGGACTATTGCGAAACGCGCGGCGTTGCGGTTGATCGGCTCAACTCGAGATCCTCCCGCGCTATTCGGCTGTTTCGATCCGCACCGGCGCGCGCCGCCGCAGCACAGCGGTGCCGGCGCTCACGGCCAGCTTGAGCAGGCCGCGCCACGAGAAGTCGATGACCACCTCATGGTGCCGCAATCCCTTGCCGCCCTTCACCAGCCCGAGATCCCGTATCAGGCAATAGTGGCCGCTGCTCATGCGCGCCAGGCGGCTGTTCTTAAAGCGTCCCATGAACGACGAGAATGCACTGCGGATCGATTCCGTCAAATCTTGACCGCACCGAATCAAAAACCTCCGGCAGGGCATTGCCGGAGGTTTGGGAGGCTTAGCATGACGCTAAGAGCCATCATTCAATGTGTTGGCTACTCCGTATATAGTTTAGTAGATCAGCTAAGTAAATAAGTTTGCGGCGAATGAATCGCATGGCTCGTCTTCGTTGTTCGCGTGGACAGAAATGACGCAGCCAAAGCCCTTTTGACGCGCTTTCTTCACGCGGACCGGTATCCACTTGCTTGAGAACGCTCTCGTCCATCGCGAGAGCTTTCACTCAAAGAAAAACCCCGGCAGTTGCCTGCCGGGGTTCTGTCAGATCCTGATCAGATCAACCGGTATTACCAGTTACGCTGAGCGCGGAAGAGCATCTGGACAGTGTCCTGATTCTTCAGCTCGTAGGTCGCGACCGGCTTGCCGATCGCACCAGCCGACGTGGTGATCGTGCCGGCATACTTCTGATCGAGATGGACGTAGGTCACGTCGGCCGAGAAGGTCAGGTTCTTGACCGGAGTCCAACGAGTGATCAGGCCGAGCTGACCGATGTTGTAGTCGGGGTTGCAGCTGGTCACACCAGCGCCGCCAGCGAAGGCAGCGCGGAACGTGCCACCGACGCCACCAACGCCGCAGATGAGCGACTTAGCCGTGTCGTTGTACATGACCGCAGCGTATGCACCGTACAAGCTGGTGTTCCAGTAGGGATCCCAGTTGTGGGTGTACGCACCGCGGAAGCCCCAGGTCTTGATCGACTGCTGCTGACCGCCGGGGCCGAACACCGTGTCGGGTGCCGTGCCGAAGCCAACGCTGCCGTAAGCGCCCGGCAGGTTTGAGCCGCCATAGATGACGGCCGAGCTGATGCCGCCGGCCAGATCCTGGATGTTGTAACGGGTCGCGCCGTCGGTGTAGACGCCCTGGATGTTGATGGTGTCACCAGGTCCGGTCGGGATGTTCTTGATCGACAGGGCCAGTGCACCAGCCCAGCCCCACTTGTCGTCGGGATGGCCGGTGACTTCGGTGGCGCCGTAGTAGGCTGCGTGGTTGTCATGGGCTGCGATCGACGCCTGGAAGATACCCCAGGCCTGGTCGACCTTGAGCGCAGCGATGAAGTCCGGCGTGATCGTGCCGGCATAGTCGCTCGCGCCGTACGCACCACCAGCACCGAGGTTGTTCACGCCAGCCTGCGTGTAGGCAACCTGATCCTGCGCCGACAGAGCGAGCGAGACGCCGTTGCCGAACTGCGCGGTGTAGGTGAACTGGTTGACGCCGTTGGTGGTGTTGATGCCACCGACGAGGGCGTCGTAGTTGTTGCCCGGATAGGCAGTCCAGGGCGCAGCGAACTGCGAGACGGACTTACCAATGGTGAAGCCGGCGAACTGGATGAAGGCGTAGTAGACGCCGACCGTACCAGCCGCAACCGCACCGGAGTTGGCGTTGTTCGGAGCGCTGACCGTCGCCGCGCCGGAACCGAGGCCCGAGTAGACGGTGCCGCCGGCGCCGTTGGCCGCGTAGCTGTCCGAGGTCCAGGTGAACACCGCATCGAAATAGGTGCGGACCACGCCGTACTCGGTCGCGGTGCGCGTATCGATGTTCAGGTCTTCACGCGAACGCCAGGTGTAGCCGTTGGTGAAACGGTTGTTGGCTCCGCTGGCGCCGTTGGTATTCGGACCGTACACGCCGTTGCCGTTGACCACGAGGTCAGCGCGGACGAAGCCGCCCAGCTTGATGCAGGTGTCGGTGCCGGGGATGTAGTAGAAGCCCGGACCATAAAGAGAGCAGACCTTCACGTACTCGACCGCTTTGGCCTTAACGGGAAGATCGGCCGCCTGTGCCCCGCCGACCGCGACCAGCGCGGCGGCCGAGCCCAGAATAAGGCTCTTCGCCAATGTCATATCAAACCTCCAAGTTGCTCATATGCGTAGAGTCCGGGTCGCGAGCGCCCCGTGATCCTCCCGCATTGTCCAAGACCGTTTTCCCCAAACCCCGCACCCGCAGATCAATCTCTGGGAGTGCGGCGGACTTGAACGATCACCGCAACGGGACGATCGAGATTCCCCTACCGCCGGGTTCAATATGCATGCGCGAGTTCGCCAATCAAAATAGTTTATAAAGTCAGGAATGCGAATGCGGCCACACTGTGTCTCGTCGGCAACGCTCGCCGTAAGCCCCTTGTATGTGTGGGCAAAATTGTCGCACCCAAAAAACCGAACCGTCACATACGCATCATAATTGCTTTACGTTCACTTGCGTTCCTGAGCGACTTACGAGAAAAAATACCGCGCCGACGCGGGAACAAAGAAATAAATCAGCACAAAGCTGAGTCGGCACCTAGGGAAGGGGAAGCTGTGTCAGTGACCAGGAAGGATTCGACGCGTCAGCGCGCCATCGAGCATCTCGACATCATCAAGCGCTTCACGCTCGAAATTTCATCCATCAATTCGCATCTTGAACGGGTCCGCCAACTCTGGGGCAAGGCGCTTGGCGTCAGCGGTCCGCAATGGATGATCCTGATGGCGATCTCGGATCTCGACAAGGATGTCGGCGTACCGATCAACGTGGTGTCGAAGCTGCTGCACGTCGATCCGTCGTTCGTGACCACGCAGTCAAAGTTGCTCGAGCAGAAGGAGTTGCTGCGTCGCGCGCCCTCCCCGGCCGATGCGCGCGTGGTCCGCCTGTCGCTGACCGACAAGACCCGCAAGCATCTGGCGGGCCTCGCCGAGCAGCACAAGGCGTTCAAGAAAACCGTGTTCGAGGAATTCAGCGAGCCCGAATTGGCCGAGTTCACGGCCAAGCTTGCGACGCTCACCAATCGCCTGGAAAAGGCGTGCCTGATCGCAGCGATGGATTTCGAGACCTGAGGCGGCGGGCCACGCTGGGCCGAAGGCAACGCCGGTTTGAGAACTCGAATGCTTTGAAAAATGGTCGGAGCGAGAGGATTTGAACCTCCGACCCCTAGTCTCCCAGACTAGTGCGCTAACCGGGCTGCGCCACGCTCCGATGCCGTTCCATTAGCTGCGATCCTGCGTTCGCGCAAGGCAAAGCAGGGCCTCGAAGGCAGCAATCCGGGCACCGGTTCCCGCCCGGGTTTCCTTGGATCAGCCGTCCTTCATCGCAGTATCGATCATCTGCCGGCAGGCAACCAGCTCCTGCAGCACGCGTTCGAGCCGCTCCCGATCCGCTGACGGAACGGAAGGCCGCACCGGCGGCGGCGCGGACGCCTTGCCCGGCTGGGCATGCGCCTTGTAGGTCGACAGGATCGGATCCTCGTCGGGATCGACGAATCGGTAGTCGATGCCCTTCTCGTCGCCGTCGCCCTCCTCGCCGTCGAAATCGAGGCCGTCGCTGCTCTCGACGTCGTCGGGCTCGGCCATGCTGTTGCCGACCGCCTCCTCGACCGCGCCGAAGGAGACCGCGGCGGCCTGGTCGGCGATGCCCTGCACCGACTTGATGCCATGTTCTTTCAGGATCCGCTGCACGCCGCGGATGGTATAGCCTTCGCCGTACAGCAGCCGGCGGATGCCCTTGAGCAGGTCGACGTCGTCGGGGCGATAGTAACGGCGTCCGCCGCTGCGCTTCATCGGCTTGATCTGCGCGAAGCGCGTTTCCCAGAACCTCAGCACATGCTGCGGGATATCGAGTTCGTCAGCGACCTCGCTGATGGTACGGAACGCATCCGGCGCCTTGTCCAAATGCCCGCTCCTCTTGGCTTCAACGCCAGTTAATCGGCCTTGCTGCCGTCGCCATTGGTGACGGCATGGCCATTGATCCGCTGCTTCAGGATCGCCGACGGCTTGAACACCATCACACGCCGCGGCGAGATCGGCACCTCGGTGCCGGTCTTTGGATTGCGGCCGATACGCTGGCCCTTCTTGCGCACCATGAAGGAGCCGAACGAGGACAACTTCACCGTCTCGCCCTTCTCAAGGCAATCGGTGATCTCCTTCAGCACCAACTCGACAAACGCCGACGATTCCGTGCGCGACAGACCTACCTTTTGGTAGACCGCTTCGCACAAATCGACGCGCGTCACTGTTTTTCCGGTTCCCGTCGTCATCGCCTGCCCCGCACTCTCGGCGAACAATTTCCTGACTGAAATTAAAAGCTTAGCGCGCGATGGTCAACAGCGACCAGCATGCACGCTGGAAAAGAACCTTACGAAATATCCGTACTTTTAAGCGAAGCACTCACCAGCGCACGAGCGCCGAGCCCCAGGTGAAGCCGCCGCCCATCGCCTCGAACAGCACAAGATCGCCCTTCTTGACGCGTCCGTCCTTCACGGCGACCGACAGCGCCAGCGGGATCGAGGCGGCCGAGGTGTTGCCGTGCTTGTCGACTGTCAAGACCACCTTCTGCGGCGCAATATGCAGCTTGTGGGCGGATGCGTCGATGATTCGCTTGTTGGCCTGGTGCGGAATGAACCAGGCGATGTCATCGGCGGTGAAGCCGGTGGCGTTGAACGCATCGACGATCACGTCGGTGATCATGCCGACGGCGTGCTTGAACACCTCGCGGCCCTCCATCCGGAGATAACCGACCGTCTTGGTCGAGCCGGGACCGCCATCGACGAACAGCTTCGACTTGTGGCGGCCATCCGAGCGCAGATGCGTCGTCAGTACGCCGGGATCGTCGGTCGTTCCTGAATGCGGCTGCGCTTCCAGCACGACCGCGCCGGCGCCATCGCCGAACAGCACGCAGGTGCCGCGGTCGCTCCAGTCGAGGATGCGCGAGAAGGTTTCGGCACCGATCACCAGCGCCCGCTTGTGATGGCCGGCGCGCAGGAAATTGTCGGCGGTGGTCAGCGCAAAGACGAAGCCGGAGCACACCGCCTGCAGATCGAACGCGACGCCATGGTTGATGCCGAGCGCATGCTGGACCGCGACCGCGGTCGCCGGGAACGTGTTGTCGGGCGTCGAGGTCGCCAGCACGATCAGGTCGATCGACTGGGCGTCGACCTTGGCATCGGCGAGCGCGGCCTGCGCCGCCTTGATCGCAAGATGCGAGGTAAACTCGTCATCGGCCGCGATGTGCCGCTCGCTGATGCCGGTGCGCTGCACGATCCAGTCATCGGACGTGTCGATTCGCTGAGCCAGTTCGGCATTGGTCAAAACCCGCTCCGGCAAATATGAGCCGCAGCCGAGCACTACCGAACGTATCGCAGTCACGAGACAGCCTCCTGCGCGGTCTGCGCCTGCACCAGGGCGCTGCCGTCGCGATTGAGCATCTGATTGATCTTGGTGAGGAGATCGTAGTGGGCCATCTCATAGCCAACATCGACCGCGTAGGCAAAGCCTTCTGCGTTGACGCCGCCATGGCTCTTGACCACCACGCCCTTCAGGCCGAGCAGTATGCTGCCGTTCGACTTGTTGGGGTCGAGCTTGTCGCGCAGCTTCTGGAACGCGCCGCGGGCGAGCAGATAGCCAATCCGCGCCAGCCAGCTCGACGACATGGCCTCGCGCAGCAGGGCGAACATCTGGCGCGCGGTTCCCTCGGCGGTCTTGAGCGCGATATTGCCGCAGAAGCCCTCCGACACGATCACGTCGGCGGCGCCCTTGCCGATGCCGTCGCCCTCGACAAATCCGATATAGTTGAATTGGGACGCGTTCATCGCCCGCAGCATGCCGGCGGCCTCGCGGATTTCCTCGTGGCCCTTGATCTCCTCGGACCCGATATTGAGCAGGCCGACAGTCGGCCGCTCCAGGTTGAACAGCACGCTCGCCATGGCGCTGCCCATCACCGCCAGCGTCGTCAGATGGTGGGCATCGCCGCCGATCGTGGCGCCGAGGTCGAGCACGACGGAATCGCCGCGCAAGGTCGGCCACACCGCGGCGAGCGCCGGGCGGTCGACGCCGGGCAGCGTCCGCAGGTTGATATTACCCATCGCCATCAGCGCACCGGTATTGCCGGCCGAGATCGCGACATCGGCCTCGCCGTGCTTGACGGCGTCGATCGCAAGCCACATCGAGGACGCCCTGCGGGTCCGCCGCAGCGCCTGGCTCGGCTTCTCGTCCCCCTTCACGGCGACGTCGGTGTGGATCACCTTGGATACCGCCTTCAGCGCGGGATGTCTGGCAAGCTCCGGCTCGATCTGGGCCTGGTCGCCGACCAGCAGGAATTCGCAGTCGGGGTGACGGCTCAATGAGATCGCGGCGCCGGGAATGACCACGGAAGCGCCGACATCGCCCCCCATGGCGTCAAGCGCTATTCGAACCTTATGAGGCATGAACGTCCCGGAAGCCTGCTCTCCCACAGCCCTTCAGACGAAGACCGCGAGCTTGAAGTCACCGCCGTCAACGGCGCCTGCCGAAACGCCAACTCGCGTCCCGGCCGGGCCGCGACAATAGCGTGTCCGCGGTCCGACACAACCTCTTGACCACGAACGAGGCAGTGGCCGAACCGTCACACGACGCATCAAGCTATATCAGAAATACATTGTATTTCAATGTATTGTGACAGTTATTTGAAGTGGCCACGGACACCGTTCGCGCAGCTCTGCAGCAAGCCATCCCCGCAAATGTGACGTCGGCCGCCTTTAGCTGCCCTTGGGCTTCTTGCCGTCAGGCTTCTCCTTCAGCGCCCTCAGCGCGGCGAACGGATGATTTTCCGGATCAGGCGCTTCAACCTCCTGTTCAAAAACCGCATCCACCTTGCGCGGATATGGGTCGATGCCGAGGAACAGCGCGTCGGTGGCGAGCCGGCCGATGTCGATGAAGCCCCCGACGATCGGCTCCGGCGGGTCCGGCGTCTCCTCGCCGCTCTCCTCGGCGTCGTCGACCAGGTCGGCCATCTCCGGGATCTGCTCGGGCGGCGCGAACACCACATCGATCGGCTCATCGATCTCGTTCTCGATCGGCTCGAGCGTCACCACGCAGGTCTGCCCGATGCGGGCCTGAACCCGGCCGGTGACGTGATAGCTGCCGTCGCGCTTGGGCTGCAGGTCAAACTCCGCCTGCGCCGAGATGACCTCCCGCAACTCCGCGACGTCGGCCATCGCCTTTCGCGCCGCCTCGTCGGCGGCGATCTCACGATGCAGGCCGGTGTCGGGGATCTGCGCAACGTTGACGAGGACGCGCCAGGGATCGCGATCGCGCTCGGGCCGCCCTGTGGTGCCGCCGCTCATGCCGCGCTCCCGGCCGCCTGCGGCGCGGGGAAGCGCCACGCTCCCTGGATCAGCGCCGCACGGTCCGCGCGCGCCAATCCGGCCATCGCCTCCCGGGCATAGGCGGCCAGTTCATGGGCTTTCTCGATATTCTGACCGTTGAGGATGTTCTTGCAGAACGACTCGGCCAGGGCCTCGTCGCGGTCGGTCAGCGCCAGATCATAGGCCGCGGTGCGACCGTAGAACGCTTCGCCGAACGCCTGCATCCGCTTCGGCACCGTGAGGTCGCCGACGCCCATTTCCCTGAGATTGTCGTCCATGTCGATGCAGAAGTGATCGAACAGGGCCTGTGACAGCTCCGCACCGCCATCGACGGATTTCAGTCGGCGCAACACCATCCACAGGTGCATCAGAAGCAGGTCAAAACGGCCATTAACCGTGTCCGGAACGCCCAAGTCACGGTAAAATAACGGTTCTCGCGCCTGCGTCACGATCATGCCATAGATGGTCTCAATGGTGCTCCGCGCGGGCACCCGGGGTCTTCTCAAGTGATTGAACGGCCAAAGCATGACGGGTTCCGGCTGCCGGCCCCCCAAAGGACACCTGTTGAGGGTTCGCCCGTTGGAGCTCGGCATGATTGCAATCCATTGAGCTGCCCGGTACGTCAATGCTCCGGCCGATGCAAGGGGACGGATCAGTTCCGCCGATGAACCACACTCTTTCACGACAGTCTCGCACGGCTTCCGCGCGCGGGTTCTTCATGCGCTTCCGCGCCCTCGCGGTCGTTGGCCTCGTCTGCGGCGCCGCGCTCGGCGGCTGTGCCGGTGAGCAATTCCAGAAGGGCTACATCCTGCCCGACGGAGCGCTCGAGCAGATTCCGATCGGCGCCAGCCAGGATCAGGTGCTGATCGTGCTCGGCACGCCGTCGACGGTCGCAACGCTGGACGGCGAGGTGTTCTATTACATCTCGCAACGGACCTCGCGCCCGGTCGCATTCATGAATCAGCGGGTGGTCGACCAGCGCGTCATCGCGGTCTATTTCGACAAGAACCGGCAAGTGCGCCGGCTCGCCAATTACGGCCTGAAGGACGGCAAGATCTTCGACTTCGTCAGCCGGACCACGCCGACGTCGGGCCAGGAAATGTCCTACCTCACACCGCTGTTCAAGCTGCTGAGCTTTAACTAGCGCGTAAGGAACTGCGCCAGTTTGTCGCTTGCCCAACGGGCAAGCGCTCCCCTAGGCTTGCTCGCAAACAAGAGCCTGAGCAGGGGGTAAGCGCGTGAGAGCCAAGAGATTTTCCCGTCGTACGGTATTGTCGGGCACGGCCGCATTGACGGCCGCATCGATCCTGCCGCGCGCGAGCCTGGGGGCCGGCGACTGGCGGCCGACCGAGACGGTCCGGATCATCGTGCCGGCCGCCGCCGGCGGATCGACCGACGTGATGGGCCGGCTACTCGCGGCGCATTTGCAGCCGCTCTGGGGCCAGTCGGTGGTCGTGGAGAATCGCTCGGGCGCCGGCGGCACCATCGGCACGGCGGAGGTTGCGCGCAGCAAGGGCGACGGCCATACCATCCTGATCGGCAATCCCGGTCCGAACGCGATCGCCTACGGCATCTTCCGCAACCTGACCTACAAGGCCGACCAGTTGCAGGCGGTCTCCAACATGATCCGGATCCCGAACATCGTCTCGGCGCATCCATCGACCGGCCTCAAGTCGATCCCCGAATTGATCGCCTATCTGAAGAAGCACCCGGACAAGCTGACTTACGGCTCGTCCGGCACCGGCCAGAGCCCCCACCTCACCGGCGCCTGGTTCCTGCAACTGACCGGGCTGAAGATGACGCATGTGCCGTTCCGCGGTGCCGGCCCGGCATTGCAGGCCGGGCTCGCCGGCGACATCCAGATCCTGTTCGACAATCTCTATCCGTCGCTGCCGCAGGTGCTGGACGGCAAGCTGAACGGGCTCTGCGTGACGACGGCCGACCGCAGCGACTCCGCGCCCAACCTGCCCGTCATGCGCGAGGGCGCGCCGGAGCTCGCCAAATTCGACGTCGCGTCCTGGTTCGGCGTATTCCTGCCGAAGACGGCACCCGCGCCCGTCGTCGACGAGCTGAACCGCCAGATCAAGGCGATGCTGGCGCGCGACGACGTCAGGAAGAACATCGCCGGCATGGGCGCCCGCGCCGACTACGGCACGCCGCAGCAATTCTCCGACTTCGTCGATGCCGAGACCAGGAAATTCGCCGCCATCATCGAGAAGGAAGGCTTGCAGATGGAGGTCAAGTGACGGCGCAGCCGTCATTTGGGCTCGCGGTGCGGCCGACGCTACGAGGACTTGTTGATCTTCTTCACCTTGGCGTCGGTGGCTTCAATCGACATCGCCAGTTCCATGATCGCCTTCGAGAGTAGCTCGATGGCCTCTGTCTGATCCTGCGATTTGGAGGCGCGAAGCGCATAGTTGCGGGCGGATGAGAGCGACATCGATTGTTCTCCGTGTTGTTCGCGTCTGGCTATTCCAACAAAAACCCCGCGGCTTTCGCCGCGGGGCTTTGGATTCGTTCGTGTCGCCGCTCAGTGCGCGAGGATCGCCAGCAGCAGCAGCGCCACGATGTTGGTGATCTTGATCATCGGGTTCACCGCCGGGCCCGCCGTGTCCTTGTAGGGATCGCCGACGGTGTCGCCGGTCACCGCGGACTTGTGGGCATCACTGCCCTTGCCGCCGTAGTGGCCGTCCTCGATGTACTTCTTGGCGTTGTCCCAGGCGCCGCCGCCCGAGGTCATCGAGATCGCCACGAAGAGACCGGTGACGATGACGCCGAGCAGCATGGCGCCGACCGCGGAGAACGCCGCCGACTTGCCGTCCGCGCCACCACCCGCGATGAAATAGATCAGGAAGTAGACCACGATCGGCGACAGCACCGGCAACAGCGAGGGGATGATCATCTCCTTGATCGCGGCCCGGGTCAGCAGGTCGACCGCCTTGCCGTAGTCCGGCTTGTCGGTGCCCTGCATGATGCCGGGCTTCTCGCGGAACTGACGCCGCACCTCCTCGACGATCGCGCCGGCGGCGCGGCCGACCGCGGTCATGCCCATCGCACCGAACAGATACGGCAGCAGGCCGCCGAACAGCAGGCCGACCACGACGTACGGATTGTTCAGGGAGAAGTCCGGATTGACGCCCTTGAAGTAGGCATGGGCGTTGGAGTCGCTGATAAAGAATTTGAGATCCTGGTTATAGGCCGCAAACAGCACCAGCGCACCGAGACCGGCGGAGCCGATCGCGTAGCCCTTGGTCACCGCCTTGGTGGTGTTGCCGACCGCGTCGAGCGCGTCGGTCGACTTGCGCACCTCCTTCGGCAGACCCGCCATTTCGGCGATGCCGCCGGCATTGTCGGTGACCGGGCCGAAGGCGTCGAGCGCGACGATCATGCCGGCCAGCGCCAGCATGGTGGCGGTCGCGATCGCGATACCGAACAGGCCGGCCAGGCTGTAGGTGACCAGGATGCCGGCGATGATGACGATCGCGGGCAGCGCGGTCGCCTCCATCGAGACGGCGAGGCCCTGGATCACGTTGGTGCCGTGACCGGTGACCGAGGCCGCCGCGATCGACTTCACCGGGCGGTAGTCAGTGCCGGTGTAGTATTCGGTGATCCAGATGATCAGGCCGGTGACCGCAAGACCGACCACGCCGCACCAGAACAGCGAAAGGCCGGTGTAGTCGACGCCGTCGAGCTTGCCGAAGCCGATCAGCCAGTTGATGACGGCGGCAACGCCGATCAGCGACAGGACGCCGGTGGCGATCAGGCCCTTGTAGAGGGCTCCCATGATCGACTGGCTGGCGCCGAGCTTGACGAAGAAGGTGCCGATGATCGAGGTGATGATGCAGATGCCGCCGATCGCGAGCGGCAGCGTCATCATGTTCACCAGGATCGGCGTCTTGGCGAAGAAGATCGCCGCGAGCACCATGGTGGCGACCGCGGTCACCGCATAGGTCTCGAACAGGTCCGCCGCCATGCCGGCGCAGTCGCCGACATTATCGCCGACGTTGTCGGCGATGGTGGCCGGGTTGCGCGGATCGTCTTCGGGGATGCCGGCCTCGACCTTGCCGACGAGGTCGCCGCCGACATCAGCACCCTTGGTGAAGATGCCGCCGCCGAGACGGGCAAAGATCGAGATCAGCGAGGCGCCGAAGCCGAGCGCCACCATGGCGTCGACCACGGTGCGGCTGCCGGCTTCGAGCCCAAGGAACTTGACCAGCACCATGAAGTAGATCGTGACGCCGAGCAGCGCGAGACCAGCGACCAGCAGGCCGGTGATCGCGCCCGCCTTGAAGGCGAGTTCGAGGCCGCCGGCGAGCGAGGTGGTCGCCGCCTGCGCGGTGCGGACGTTGGCACGCACCGAAACGTTCATGCCGATGAAGCCGGCCGCGCCCGACAGGATTGCACCGATCGCAAATCCGAGGGCCACCAGCAGGCCGAGGAAGTAGGCCAGCAGCACGAAGATCACGATACCGACCAAGCCGATCGTGGTGTACTGCCGCCGCAGATAGGCTTGTGCGCCCTCGCGCACCGCGCCCGCGATTTCCTGCATGCGGGCATTGCCCGCATCCGCGTTCAGGACCGACTGGGTCGCCCAGATCGCGTAGACGATGGAAAGCGCCCCGCAGAGCACAATCAACCATAAAGCTGTCATTGAATGTTGCCTCAGATCCTTGATGTAACCCCCGCGCCTATTTGTGCCGCTAGGGCGCGGCAGGCGCTTATTTTGCGAGGACAACCCTCCCCAAAACGGATTGCCTCAAATCGGGCACGACCTTGCCAAAATCGTTACCGCTGTGCAACGCTACCTGTGGCCGAAAAGGCCGATATGGGCAGCTATTTGGAAGGAAAATCGGCGCCGTCCGGCCGAGAATTCTAGAAATGGCTGTAGGACAGCCGCTGCAACTTCAGTTCCCTGCCCTGCCCGTCGAGGAAGCTCGGTGGTGACGAACCGGCAATCAGGCCGCCGATGGCGGTCACCGTGACCTTGGCCTGGCGCGCCTCTCGCAGGAAAGCATCTGCGCGATCGCTCGGGACCGCGCACAAAAGTTCGTAGTCGTCGCCGCCGGCGATCAGGGTCTCGATCCCGATTGCCTTGCGTGCGAGCAGCCCCGCGGCCGCAGATGACAACGGGACGCTCGGCACGTTGATCACGGCCGTCACACCGCTGGCTGCGCAAAGCTTGGCCAGATCGCCGGCGAGACCGTCGGACACGTCCATCGCGGCGCTGGCGTGGGCACGGACGGCACGAGCAAGCGCGTTGCGCGGCTGCGGAACCCGGTAGCGGGCGGCAAGAAAATCCCGCCCGGCGGCATCGTCGGCCAACGCCGCCGCGACCGGACCTCCCTGAAGCACATCGAGACCCAGCGCGGCGTCGCCGATCGTGCCGGTGACGAACACGCGGTCGCCCGCCTGCGCGCCCGCGCGATGCACCATCGTGCCCTGCGGCAGCCGGCCGAACGCGGTGATCGAGATCATCAGCGGCCCCGGCGTGGAAACCGTATCGCCGCCAAGCAGCGGACAGCCAAAATCGGCAGCGTCCTCGCCAAGCGCCCGCGCGAACGGCTTCAGCCAGGCCTCATCGACCTTGCGCACGGCCAGCGTCAGCACGAAGCCGGCGGGCACAGCCCCCTTGGCCGCGATGTCGGACAGGTTCACCCGCAGCGCCTTGCGCGCCAGCGTGTCGGGCGGATCATCGGGGAGGAAATGCACGCCCTCGACGATGGCATCCGTGGTGACCACGATGTCCTCGCCGGCCGCCCTCAGCGCGGCGGCGTCGTCGTCGAGGCCGAACGCACCCGGATCGGTCGCCAGCGGCTTGAAATAGCGCGCAATCAGGGAGTCTTCGCCGGAGGGGCCGTCGTGACGCTCTGCCATGTCGTGCGCCTTACCCTCAGCTGTCATCGCCCGGCTTGACCGGGCGATCCGGTACGCCGCGGCAGCAGTTGTTGCCAATGACCGCCGCGGCGTACTGGATCGCCCGCATTCGCGGGTGATGACGGCGGAATACGTGGTTCAGCCCCGCACAAACTCGTCGCCGCGGAACTGGCGCGCGATCTGGTCGAGCACGGCGTTGACCATGCCGGTCTCGTCCTTCTCGACAAAGGCATGCGCGACGTCGACATATTCGGAAACCACCACGCGGCCCGGCACGTCCTTGCGATGCTCGAGCTCGTAGGATCCTGCCCGCAGCACCGCGCGCAGGATCGCGTCGATCCGCTTCAGCGGCCAACCCTTCGAGAGCGCCTCGTCGATCAGCGGATCGAGCTTAGCCTGGTCACGCACCACGCCGGAGACGACGTCGCGAAAGAACGCAGCTTCCGCCGGCAGGTATTTGTCGCCCTCGACCTCGTTGCCGAGCCAGTGGCTCTCGAACTCGGCGAAGATGTCGTTGATCCCGGCGCCGCCGATGTCCATCTGGTAGAGCGCCTGCACGGCGGCGAGCCGCGCCGCGCCGCGCCGGTTGGCCTTTCTTTCAGGGGCTTTGCCGGGTTTGTTGCTGTCAGCCATGGTCAGGCCTTTGCCAGACGGCGTTTGATCCGCAGCATCGCGATCGCGGCGCGAGCCGCGTCGCCGCCCTTGTTCAACTCGCTGGCGCGCGCCCGCGCCCAGGCCTGGGCCTCGGTGTTGACGGTGATGATGCCGTTGCCGAGCGGGAATTTCCGGCTGACGGCCAGATCCATCAATCCGCGCGAGGACTCCATCGAGACGATCTCGAAATGAATGGTGTCGCCGCGCACCACGCAGCCGAGCGCGATCGCCGCGTCATAGGGCTTGCCGTTCGCTTCAGCGGCATCGATCGCGATCGCGATCGCCGCCGGAATTTCCAGCGCGCCCGGCACCGTGATGACGTCGTGGCCGGCGCCGGCCGCCTTCAGCTCGGCCAGCGCGCCTTCCAGCAGCGCATCCTGGATGTCGTCGTAAAACCGGGCCTCGACGATCAGCACGCGTGCGCCTGTGATGTCGGTCTGGTCCTTCAGGGGTGCGCGCCGCGCGTCAGCCATTGCAATAACCAATCGGAACTTGGGGAGGATTTGTGCAGCGTTTTAGGCGCAGCAGGCGGTAAAGCCAAGGGCAATACTGGCCTGGATGGCACCGCGATCGGGGCGATTTTTCAGGTCGGCTTCGCCCGCAATGCATAGGCCATCCAGCCGGCAGTCGCCGGAGCCGAATTGGCACATAATGACGTCCGTCTCGGCCGCAATGTCGGATCGAGGCTATTTCATCTCCGACAGCCGCGCGGCGTAGCGGGCCATCAGGTCGACCTCGATATTGACCTCGCTACCGGCCTTCCAGCCGCTAAGCGTCGTGACGGACAGCGTATGCGGGATGATCAGCACCGAAAAAGTGACGTCGTCGACCGTGTTCACGGTCAGCGACACGCCGTCCAGCGTGACCGAGCCCTTCGCCGCGATGAAGCGCGCGAGCTCGCGGGTGGTGCGAAGCTCGAAGCGCGCCATGTCGGGCAGGTCGTCGCGCTTGACGATGGTGGCAATGCCGTCGGCATGCCCGGCCACGATGTGACCGCCGAGTTCGTCCCCGATCTTGAGCGCACGCTCGAGGTTGAGCTTGCCGCCCTGCCCCCAATGCCTGGCGGTGGTCATGCCGAGCGTCTCGGCCGCGGCATCGACGTCGAACCAGGTCTTGCCGTCTGACGTGCCGGAGGCGACCACCGTGAGGCAGACGCCGTTGCAGGCGATCGAGGCGCCGTCGGCGATCGTGGTCTGGTCGTAGTCGCAGGCGATCCGCAACCGATGCAGCTGCCCCTGCGCCACGGGCTTCAGGCTAACGATCTCACCGATGTCGGTGACAATTCCGGTAAACATTACGCACGCTCGTAGATATTGAGACTGTCTTTGCCGAGGGTTTCGCTAGCACGAAGCCGGAAAGCGGGCGACTGCGTGATTGCGGCGAGCGGCATTGCGTCCAGCGCGGGAACGCCGTCGGCGCCGATCGCATCGGGTCCGCGCAACAGCCAGATTTCATCGACAAGGCCCGCTGCCACGAAAGAATTTGCCACGCGAGACCCGCCCTCGACCAGGAGCCGCGTGATCCCCCTCTCCGCCAGCGCATGCAGGACGGCAGGCAGATCGAGCCCCGCCGGCGCACCGGTGGCAACGCGGATAACCTGCGCACCCGCGGCGCCGAGCTTCACCGCGGCAGGCGCCTCCGCCAGGTCTGATGTCATCACCCAGAGCGGCGTCTCGCGCGCGGAATGCACCATTCGGCTGTCGCCCGAGATCCGTAGCGCGCGATCCAGCACCACGCGGATCGGCGAGCGCGCCGCCATGCCCGGCAACCTGCAGGTCAAGAGCGGATCGTCGGCCTGCACCGTGCCGATGCCGACCAGGATCGCGTCACACTGCGCGCGCAACAGATGCACGCGGGTCCGCACGGCCTCGCCCGTGATTGCAACCGGCCTGTGACCGAGCGCCGCGATCTTGTCGTCGGCGGACACCGCGAGCTTGAGGATCACATGCGGGCGCTTGTCGGTGATGCGGCGGAAGTGTCCGGCGTGGTCGCGCGCGGCCTCCGCCGCGCACAGCCCGACATCGACCGCGATGCCGGCTGCGCGCAGCTTCGCATGTCCCTTGCCACCGACGTCCGGATTGGGGTCCTCGATCGCCGACACCACGCGGGCAAGCCCGGCTGCGACCACGGCATCCGCACAGGGCGGCGAACGGCCGAAATGCGAGCAGGGTTCTAGCGTGACATAGAGCGTGGCGCCACGGGCAGCGTCGCCGGCGCGCCGCAGCGCCTCGACCTCGGCATGCGGCCGGCCACCCGGCTGGGTCCAGCCGCGACCGACGATGACGCCATCCTTGACGATCACGGCGCCGACCGCCGGATTGGGCCAGGTGCGCCCGAGCCCGCGGCGGCCGAGCGCCAGCGCAAGCTGCATGAAGCGCAGATCGGCGGCTTTGGCCTCCTTGGATTTCTGCGCGAACTGGTCTTCGAGAATGCGAAAGATCATTTTCGCAACGTTGCGAGCCGCGGATCCTCTTCGCCGGTCAGCTCGTCGAGCACCGCCTCGAAGTCCTTGGCCTCGCGGAAATTGCGATAGACCGAGGCGAAGCGCACATAGGCAACGTCGTCGAGCTGGCGCAGATGCTCCATCACGATCTCGCCGATCGCCTCCGAAGAGACCTCGGCCTCGCCGCCGCTTTCGAGCTCGCGGACGATGGTGGACACCATCTTCTCCACCCGCTCGGACTCCACCGGGCGCTTGCGCAGCGAGATCTGCAGCGAGCGCACCAGCTTGTCGCGGTCGAACGGCACGCGGCGGCCGTTGCGCTTGATCACCGTGAGCTCGCGCAGCTGCACCCGCTCGAAAGTCGTGAAGCGGAAGTTGCAGGCCATGCACACGCGCCGCCTGCGGATCACAGCGGAGTCCTCGGTCGGACGCGAGTCCTTGACCTGCGTATCGAGAGAATTGCAGCTCGGGCAGCGCATCCGACGGGACCTTTATTTGCGCATGATCTATTCGGAAAACCGGTATCCACTTTTCCGGATCATGCGCTCCTTTACTTACTGGTAGATCGGGAAGCGATCGGTCAGCGCCTTGACGCGCTCCTTGATCGCGGCCTCGACCAGCGGCGCCTTGCCGTCCGGCGATTGCGCCAGCGCGTTCAGCACTTCGGCGATCATGCCGCCGACCTGCTTGAACTCGGCAACGCCGAAGCCGCGGGTGGTCGCGGCCGGCGTACCGAGACGCAGGCCCGAGGTCACGAACGGCTTTTCGGGATCGAACGGGATGCCGTTCTTGTTGCAAGTGATGGCGGCGCGCACCAGCGCCTTCTCGGAGATGTTGCCCTTCAACCCCTTCGGCCGGAGGTCGACCAGCATCAGATGGTTGTCGGTGCCGCCGGAGACGATGTCGAGGCCGTGGCTGCGCAGCGTCTCGGCCAGCGCCTTGGCGTTCTCGACCACGTTCTTGGCGTAGACCTTGAAGTCGGGCCGCAGCGCCTCGGCGAACGCCACCGCCTTGGCCGCGATCACGTGCATCAGCGGGCCGCCCTGCAGACCCGGGAAGATCGCCGAGTTCAGCTTCTTGGCGAGCGTCTCGTCATTGGTGAGGATCAGGCCGCCGCGCGGACCACGCAGCGACTTGTGCGTCGTGGTGGTGGTGACGTGGGCGTGCGGCACCGGCGAGGCATGCACGCCGCCGGCGACGAGGCCTGCGAAATGCGCCATGTCGACCAGGAGATACGCGCCGACCGAGTCGGCGATCTCGCGGAAGCGCTTGAAGTCCCAGGCACGCGAATAGGCCGAGCCGCCGGCGACGATCAGCTTCGGCTTGACCTGCTCGGCCTGCTTCTGGACTTCGTCCATGTCGATGATCTGGTCCTCGCGGCGCACAGTGTAGTGCGCGGCCTTGAACCATTTGCCGGACATATTGACCGGCGAGCCGTGGGTGAGATGGCCGCCGGCGGCGAGGTCGAGACCCATGAAGGTGTCGCCCGGCTGCAGCAGCGCCAGAAACACCGCCTGGTTCATCTGGCTGCCGGAGTTCGGCTGCACGTTGGCAAAGCCGGCGCCGAACAGCTTCTTGGCGCGCTCGATCGCGAGGTTCTCCGCGACGTCGACCCACTCGCAACCGCCATAGTACCGCGCGCCCGGATAACCTTCCGCGTATTTGTTGGTCATCACCGAGCCCTGCGCCTCCAGCACGGCGCGGCTGACGATGTTCTCGGAGGCGATCAGCTCGATCTCATGGCGCTGCCGGCCGAGCTCGCCCTTGATCGCGGCGGCGATCTCGGGATCGGCCTCGGCAAGGGTCGCCGTGAAGAAGGAATCGGGCGCGGAAGCGGTCTTGGAGGATGAGGTCATCGGCGAAATATCTCCAACGCCGCAAGCCTTTACTTTGGGTGCGGACGGTCACGAGTGGCGGTCGAAGCTGGTCTCAGAGGGTTATCACATCACCCCAAAATGGCCAAGCGCTTGCGGTCCCCGGCGGTCAATTATGCCAGATATGGTGGGGATGGCGGGGATTGCGACTCCTCCCGGCGCCCGGCCCGGTCGTCCCGATCCCGGTCGCCGCCGGTCCCGGTTCCAGCCGGCTGGCGCGGCAAGCCGCGACCGTCGAATGGACCGTGACCGGCCCCTTCCCGATCACACATGGGCGAGGCTGGAGGCATTCGTTGCCCCGCACTTCGCGAGAACAGAATCGCGCAACTTGCGACGCTCTCGATCGTCGCGCGTTCAATCGCGATGTATCGAGTCACGAGACGACGACACGCGCCACGAATTTTGAATCGTTCGATTCTTGAATCGTTCGACACTTGATCGATTCAAACGTCTCACGCGACGCGTGCAATTGCCCGTCGTACTCCGTTGTCGCTCAGTCACACCCGCGCGCTTTACGCACGGCTTCGATAGCTTCTAAGCGCGCGCGGGCTGTTTGCGAAAATCACCGTGATAACGACGCCGGAGAAAATTCTCTTCGGGGGCGTTGAATGACGGACGGATGGATTCGGCCGCAGCGGTTTGCTGCTTCGGCTTTGGTGATGCTTTCGGTTGCCAGTGCGGACGAGGTCTTTGCGCAGACGCAATTGCCGTCCGTGACGGTCGATGCGCCCCCGCACCGGCAAGCGGCGCGATCGCAGCAGCCTTCGCAGCGGACCACCCGCGCGCGGAGCGCCGCGCGCCGCGCCACGACCGCGCCAGTGGGAGCACAGCCACAAGCCGCGCAGCCAGCTGCCGGCGGAGGGGCCGGACACGAGCGCGCCAACGGTCCGGTCACCGGCTATCTGGCACGACAGAGTTCAACCGGCACCAAGACCAGCACGCCGATCGTCCAGACCCCGCAATCGGTGACAGTGATCAGCGCCGAACAGATCCGCGACCAGAAGATCGTCGGCAAGTTCGATGAGGTGCTGCGCTACACGCCGGGCGTGATCGGCGGCACCTATGGCGCCGATTTCCGCAACGACTGGTTCATGATCCGCGGCTTCCCCGCGCAGAACGAGTCGCTGTTCCTTGACGGCCTGCAGATGTTCTACACCTCCTATGCCAGCTGGAAGCTGCAACCCTTCAACCTCGAGCGCGTCGAGGTGCTGCGCGGTCCCTCCGGTATCCTGTATGGCGGCTCGGCGCCGGGCGGGCTCGTCAACGCGGTGAGCAAGCTGCCGTCAGCCGAGCCCATTCGCTACATCGAGACCGGCGTCAATAATTTCGGCAACGCCTATACCCAGTTCGACATCGGCGGCGCGACGGCACAGCCCGGCGGCGGGCAGGTGCAGTATCGCCTGGTCGGCCAAGCCCAGGGCGGCGGCACCCAGACCGACTACGTCTACGACAACAATTTCTTCTTCGCCCCGTCGGTGACCTGGCGGCCCGACGCCGACACCAGCCTCACCGTGTTCGGCATGGCCTCGCACAGCAATACGAGGGCCGAGAACTTCCTGCCCTATGTCGGCACCGTCACCAACGCGCCGTTCGGCAAAATTCCGACCAGCCTGTTCTCCGGCGATCCCGGTGTCGACCAGTTCCGCCGCGACCAGCAGATGGTCGGCTACCAGTTCCAGAAGAGCGTGACCGACAACATCGACTTCCGCCAGAACGCGCGCATGGCTCATGTCGATGTCTACTATGCCGGCCTCTACGGGCTCGGCTATGCGACGACGCCTGCTGCGGCCGACATCATGCGCGGCAATTTCTACACCCGCGGCATCGCCACCCAGCTCAACCTCGACAATCAGCTCGAATATCGCTTCGCGACCGGCGCGCTGCAGCACACCGCGCTGGTCGGCGTCGACCTGAAATATTACGGCATCGACGATCGCCAGGGCTTCGGCATGGGCACCAACCTCAACGCGCTCAATCCGGTCTACGGCAACAACACGCCATTCACCGGCGCGCTGTATCAGAACGCCTATCTCACCCAGGGCATGGCCGGGCTCTATCTGCAGGATCAGGTCAAGCTCGACCGCCTCACCGTCGTGCTGTCGGGTCGCCAGGACTTTGTCGATCTCACCAACAACAACCGGATCGGCGCCGATCAGGCCCGCGACGACAGCAAGTTCTCCGGACGCGTCGGCGCGATCTACAATTTCGACAGCGGCGTCGCGCCCTACGTCTCCTACATGACCGGCTACAATCCGGTGATCGGCACCACGGCCGCCGGCCAATTGCTGCTGCCGGAAACCTCCGAGCAGACCGAAATCGGCGTGAAGTACGAGCCGGTCGGACTCAATGCGCGGTTTGGCGTCGCTTATTTCGATCTCAAGCGCAAGAACGCCCTGACGACGGACCCGAACAATACGCTGTTCCAGACCCAGAACGGCGAGGTCACCTCGCGCGGTGTCGAGCTCGAGGCGGTCGCCAACATCACGCGCGATTTCAAGCTGGTGGCGAGCTACACCAATTACGAGCTGTTCGTCAGCAAGGATCTCAATCCCGCGCTGATCGGCACCGTGCCCACCAACGCGCCGCGGGAGCTCGCCTCGGTCTGGACCGACTACACCTTCCGCGAGGGCCCGCTCACCGGCTTCGGCTTCGGCGGCGGCGTGCGCTATGTCGGCTCATCGTTCGCCGATACCGCGAACACCGCGCGCGTTCCGGGGGTCGTGCTCGGCGACCTCGCTCTGCACTATGAATGGGACAACAATTGGCGCGCCGCGCTCAATGTCGTGAACGTCACCGACAAGATCTACGTCGCAAGCTGCGCCACGATCGGCTCCTGCTACTACGGTGATCGCCGGCGCATTACGGCGAGCCTCGCCTACAAATGGTGAGCACGCCGCAAGGCGTTCCGTTCACAAAACCATCATCGAGCCAGGGAGGCGGCGTTCAGTCGCCTCTCTGGTTTCACCGCGGCTTTTTGACCGCCGTCAGGGTGGTGTCAGCATGCCGCGCTAGGTTCGCGCCGCGGCAACGCTTTGCCGCGCCCAGACTGGCCCGCTCCGAAATGCGAGCCCCGGAGCGGGCCTTTTACATGCAAGGTCTCCGACGGATGCCGATCGGCGTCCTCTCACCATCGATAGCGCAGCCCGGCATAGAACGCCCTGCCCGTTCCCGGCTCGAACAGCGGTGACGCCGCATTGGCACGGTCGATGATGCTGGCGCTCGCGATATAGGCCTTGTTGGCGATATTGCGTGCCTCGACATAGCCCGACACCGGACCGCCATTGTCGAATCCCGCCTTGAAGCCCCAGATCGCGTAAGCCGACGTCATCAGCGTGTTGGCGCTGTCGACGAAATAGGCCTGCGGCACCCATTCCAGATTGGGTCCGGCATAAAGCCCGGTCGGATGCTTGTAGAGCAGCTCGGCCCGCACGAATTGGCGCGGCGCGCCCGGCAGCTGGTTGTTGCCGAACACCGGATCATTGTCGAAGCGGAAATCGTTCAGCGTATAGGCGATGTTGAGCCAGATCTTGTCCGGCGCCGCTCCGCTCACGAAGATGTCGCGGAAAATCGCCGCGCCCGCGCCGGCCTCGATCCCCTGGTGCACCGTCTTGTTGGCGTTGGTGACGTTGCAATTGCCGAACGCGCTGTAGAGACACAGCAGCTCGTTGTCGATCTCGGAGCGATAGAGCGTGACCTCCCAGGCGTAGTCCGGCCGCTTCATGCGGGTGCCGACCTCATAGGTCGTCGCGGTCTGCGGCTTGATCGAAAAGAACGGGATGTTCGGCAGGGACGGATTGAGGAAATTCGGGCTGACGCTCTCGCCGAAGCTCGGTACCTCCGCGCTGCGCGAGACGTTGCCGAACACCTGCCAGCTCGGATCGACCTGCCAGAGCAGGCCGGTCTTGGGGCTCCACAGGCTGAAACTGCTGCGGCCGTTGAGGTCGCCATTGGTCGAGAAGTTGACGTGCTGGTCGCGCACCGCGAACAGGTATTGCGTACCGGCGACGAAGGCGACGTTGGGCAGGAAGTAGAACGAATTCTCCGCGAATGCCGAATAGTTCTCCGGCGTCTGCCGCAATGACGACGTCTGCGCGCCCTTGAAGCCGCCGACATTGACGAATTGCTGGGCATCGATGGTGCCGTTGAGGATGTTGACGCCGGCGATCAACCGGTTGTGGAAGCCGCCGATGACGCGATCGTCGGTCAGCTTCGCGAAGCCGCCATAGTCCTTGTAGCGATAGTCGAGCCACTGGAAGATCGGATGCATCAAATGCCGGTCGACGCCGAAGGCTCCGAATTCGAGCTGGGTGTCGTCGAGGCGGATAGTCGTCTTGTTGGCGATCCGCACCGTGTCGATGTTGCGCTGCCAATCATTGGCGACATTGACGGCGGCCGCCGTGGTCGGTGACGTCAGCGCCGTCGTCCGGTCGACGCTGCCCGGGATGCGCTGGCGCACCTCGTTGGCGTTCAGGTAAAACCTCGTCTCGACGTCGGGCGAGATCTGGTAGCCGACATTGGCGCTGAGCTTGTTGCTCGAGCCGAAACTGTGATCGCGGAAGCCGTCGGAGGCCTGCGTGGACGCGGTGGCGAAGCCATCCCACGGCCCGTTCGCGCCGCCGGCATTGACCTGCAGCCGCCTGGTGTTGAAGGCGCCGAAGTCGAACGATGCGCCGTTCGGATTCGGATCGCGCCCGGTCGGCGTGACGAAATTGATCGCGCCGCCGAGTGAATTGGCGCCGAACTGCAGCGCGTTGCCGCCCTTGTAGACCTCGACATATTTATAGGCGGTCGGGTCGACCTCCTGGAAATCGCCGTAGCCGTCCGAAGTGTTGATCGGAATGCCGTCCATGTAGAGCTGGATGCCGCGCAGATGGAAATTGCGCGACAGGCCGGAGCCGCGGATCGACAGCCGCGTATCGTCGCCCCATTTCGGCTGCGCGAACACGCCAGGGACATAATCGAGGATGTCCTTGATCGTGTTGGCCACGGTGGAGTTGCGATAGGCCTCGGCCGGCACCAGCGCGACGCCGCCGGGCGTGTTGTTGATCTCCTTGAGCGCCTGCTGCGCCGACAGCACGGCGAGTGCGGCACGGGTGCCGCCGCCCTCCCCCGCGGCCGCTTGCGCCGGGGCGGCAGGACCGCGCGCGGCCCGCGCCGGCGCGCTACGCGCGGCGCGCCGCTGCGGACGCACCGATGCGTCGCGCCGTGGCCGGGGCGCGTCCACCGTGACGGACGGCAGCGTCGATTGCGATGTGGATTGAGCGTTGGCAGGCGAAATGAATGCTGCGGCAGCGCCGGCGAGCGCACAGGCGCGCAGCCGCGCGGATGCGGATGACATGACAGGACTCCGGATTTGATCTGACGAACGAAGGGGCGCCGAAGCGCCGGCGGTCAGGTCAGTGTCGGAGGCCCGCGGGATTGATGATCATAGGATCGGAAACGTGCGACGAACCGCACCTCGAATGCACGGACCGTCGTGAGCGCGATCGGCAGCCGCGCTCCAAACGCGAACGCCGGCGGCGGTAGCGCGCCGGTGACGTGATGACCGATGCACAGCGGACAGTGGATCGCGCCGCCGCGCCCGCTCTTGCCGGCGTCATCATGGGCCACGCCGGGATCGGCGCTGTTGATGCAGAGGATCTGGCCGGCTGCGGCGGCTGCAGGCGATATGCCGGCGACGAGCAGACTCGAGAGGATGACGTTGAGGACAAGCGCATAGGCCGCGACAAATGCCGCCGCCCTGCCCACACGCTGCCTGAGAACGAACCGCCTCATGTCATACCCCGCCTCACGCGTATCACAGCGCATCGGCGAGTCAAAACGCGGCGACGGCGGATTCAACCGATCGTGCGGGGGTGTTGCAGGCGGGCCATATGACCGATTGTCCCATCGGCCGCGGGACCGACGTCAGAATGCACTCCTGAACTGTGCGACATAGTCCGGGCTGCCATAGACCCACATCGGCTCGTCGCATCGTTGTGGGCCTACGTCATTCATGCAGGCCGCACTCCATGGCGGCGCCGCGATCTGACGACCGACGATCCCGTCACCTTGCAATCCGCCGCCGATTGTCAGCCCGCTGCCGACATGCGCGCGATCGCTGCCCTTGCCGGTTCGTTCGTGGGCAATGGCCTGGATCGCGAGCGTTGGCATCAGCAGGACCGCCGCCAGAAGGTATGTGGTCCTCATTGTTCAGCCGCCTTGATCGAGCCTCGCGCGGGCGAGGCATCTACGTTGCTGAACGGAAGACCGGGACTGCGGTCCGGATATTTCCGGATCACGCGAATGTTTGGCAGCGTCGAGCCGTGGCCTAATCCTCGTTGGCCTTGAACCGCCCGAGTCCCTTGAGAACGAACGGCGCGAGCAACGCGATCACCGCAATGCCGAGCAGCGTTGCCGACATCGGGCTTTGCAGCAGCACCATCGGATCGCCGAGGCTGATCGCGAGCGCGCGGCGCAGCTGGCTCTCGGCGATCGGTCCGAGGATCAATCCGATCACGACCGGCGCGATCGGGAAATCGAACCGCCGCATCAGAAAGCCCATCACGCCGAACGCCGCCAGCATCGACAATTCGACGACCGACGGCTTGGCCGCGATCGTGCCCATGGTCGCGAACACCAGGATGCCGGCATAGAGCCAGGGCTGCGGGATCGCGAGCAGCCGTACCCACAAGCCCACCAGCGGCAGGTTGAGCACCAGCAGCATGCCGTTGGCGATGAACAGGCTCGCGATCAGGCCCCACACCAGGTCCGGCCGCTCGGCGAACAGCAGCGGCCCCGGGTTGAGGCCGTATTGCTGGAAGCCCGCCAGCATCATCGCCGCGGTGGCCGAGGTCGGCAGCCCGAGCGTCAGCAGCGGCACCAGCGTGCCGGCGGCCGACGCATTGTTGGCGGCCTCCGGCCCCGCGACACCCTCGATCGCGCCCTTGCCGAACTCCTCCGGATGTTTGGTCAGCCGCCGCTCGGTGGAATAGGACAGGAAGGTCGGGATCTCGGCGCCGCCGGCCGGCAGCGCGCCGATCGGAAAGCCGAACAGCGTGCCGCGCAACCACGGCATCCACGACCGCCGCCAATCCTCGCGCGTCATCCACAACGAGCCGCGCACCGCCTCGAGCTTCTCCTCGGCATGATGGCGGCGCGAGGCGACATAGAGCGCCTCCCCCACCGCGAACAGGCCGACCGCAAGCGTCGTCACCTCGACGCCGTCGAGCAGTTCAGGGATGCCGAAGGCAAGCCGCGCCTGCCCGGTGAGCTTGTCGATGCCGACAAGGCCGAGCGTCAGTCCAATGAACAGGCTGGTCAGCCCGCGGACCGGCGAGTCGCCGAAGGTCGCCGACACCGTGACGAAGGCGACGCACATCAGCGCGAAATAATCCTCGGGCCCGAACCTGACGGCGAAGTCGACCAGCCATGGCGCGAGGAACGCGAGGCCGATGGTGGCAATGGTGCCGGCCACGAACGAGCCGATCGCCGAGGTCGCCAGCGCCGGGCCACCGCGGCCGGCCTTGGCCATCTTGTTGCCCTCGAGCGCGGTCGCCATCGAGGCGCTCTCGCCCGGGGTGTTGATCAGGATCGCGGTGGTCGATCCGCCATACATGCCGCCGTAGTAGATGCCGGCGAACATGATCAGCGAGCCGCCGGGATCGAGCTTGTAGGTCACCGGCAGCAGCAGCGCGACCGTCAGCGCCGGTCCGATGCCCGGCAACACGCCGACCGCGGTGCCCAGGAACACGCCGATCAGGGCGTAGAGCAGATTCATCGGCTGCATGGCGACCGCCATGCCATGCGCCAGCGCGGCGAACGTGTCCATCACAGCAGTCGCTCCAGCGGGCCGGCGGGAAGGCTCAGCGTCAACAGCTTGTCGAATGCCAGATAAATCAGTGTCGTGATCACGAGCGCGATCACCGTGTCGGCCGCGACAGCGCGGCGGCCGAACGCGGCCGATGTGGTGACGAACAGCGCCGAGGTGGCGAGGATGAAGCCGCCACCGCAGCCGATGATGGCGATCAGCAGCGCAAGGCCGCAGATGATCAGCCACACCGGCTTCGGATCCATGCTCTCCCGCGCCGGCAATGTGCCGCGCAGCGCATCGATCAGATTGCCGACCGCCAGGATGACGAGACCGATCGCGATGACGACCGGCATCGCCTCCGGCCCCATGCCGTACATCGTGGTGGACGGCAGCTTGCTTGCATCCCACACCAGCACGGCTGCGAGCACAGCCAGCGCGGCCGCAATCACGACGCCGGCGCGGTCGATGCGCCGGCTGGCTTGCTCGGGAGCGCTGTCCGATGTCATGACTTGACGAGGCCGACCGACTTCAGCACCTCGGTGACACGCGCGATCTCCGTCTTCAGGAAATCGGCGAAGGCATCGCCGCCAAGATAGGCGTCATCCCAGCCCTTCTGCTTCAGGATCTCCTTCCAGGCGTCGGACTTCACCATCTTCTCGACGGCGTCGCTCAGCACCTTGCGCTGCTCCGGCGAGATGCCGGGAGGTGCGACCACCGAGCGCCAGTTCGCGAGCACGAGATCGATGCCCTGCTCCTTGAAGGTCGGGATGTCGACGCCGGGCAGGCGCTGCGCCGAGGTCAGGCCGAGCGCGCGCAGCTTGCCGGCCTTGATCTGGCCCTCGTATTCGCTGAGACCGGAAATGCCGGCCGTGACCTTACCGCCGAGAATCGCGGCAAGCGACTCACCGCCGCCGGAGAACGGAATGTAGTTGATCTTCTTGGCATCGGCGCCGACCGTGCCCGCGAACAGCGCCGCCATCACATGATCGACGCCGCCGGCCGAGCCGCCCGCAAAGGTCACCTTGGCGATGTCGGCCTTGACCGCCGCGGCGAGATCCTGCGCCGTCTTCAGCGGCGAATTGGCCGGCACCACGATGACCTGAATCTCCTCGGTGAGGCGTGCGATCGGCGTCACCTGGTCCAGCGTCACCGGCGACTTGTTCATGGCGAGCGCGCCCACCATGACGAAGCCGTTGACCATCATCTGGCTGCCGTCGCCCTTGGCGCCGTTGACGAATTGCGCGATGCCGACGCTGCCGCCAGCGCCGGGAACGTTGGTGACCTGGACGCTGCGCGCGACACCGGCCGCGACCAGCGCCTGCTGCATCGAACGCGCGGTCTGATCCCAGCCGCCGCCGGGCGCAGCCGGCGCCATCAGCTTGAGCTCGAGCTGCTGCGCGGAGGCCGCACCACCTACCCCGACAAGCAGCGCGACGACCGCGCCGAACAGGCGCATGCGGGACGAGATCATGGGGCTTCCTCCTGGATTTTGGAGAGGCAGCCGATTGATCATTGGCCGCATCCGGTCACGTGGCGCAAGCGTCAACCGGGAAGCGAACCTCCTAAAGGAATCGCTCGACGGTGCGAGGTCTGGTCGCCCTTAGCGACCATTCGCCACAGATTTCGGCAAGACGGACGACGCGCGAGCGCGCGCGCAAATTGTCGCACCTTGGTGGCAAGCGCACCTCCGCTCGATTGCCAGCGGTTCAGCTTTACCAATGGTGAGAGATGTCTGCGCGGACCGGGCAGTCCGAGACCTTGTCCGCGCCATGCCACGCTTCATGCGCTCACGCGGACTGCCGGCGCAGCCTGAAGGTGCCGTGTTTTGCTCGAAGCGAAATCAAGCAACGCCTGTTGCCGACGGATCGATGCGTCTGACTTCAATGGTCAGGTGCGAGAGCGACCGGAACCGCGCCACCTTGGCCCGGTAGTATTGCTCACTCCGCTCCGTCGCAGTCACCACGGAGAGGATGGCCCCGAGATGACCGGGCCCCAGTCGCCAGAGGTGAAGGTCCGTGAGCCGATCGCCATCATTCTCGATCGAACGCTTGAGGTTGTCAGCCATGCGACGATCGGGATTCATGTCGAGCAGGATAGCACCGGTGTCGCGAATGAGGCCGAACGACCAGCTGGCAATCACGAACGCGCCGATAAGTCCCGCCAACGGGTCCATCCAGAGCCAGCCGAAGGCGCGCGCAAGCAGAAGGCCGGCGATGACCAGCACCGATACCGCGGCATCCGCCAGAACATGGATGACAGCGGCACGCATGTTGTGATCTCGCGCCGTCGATCCATGCGCGTGCTCATGCTCCTCGAATTGTACGGGGTAGGTCTGCTCGCCAAGCCTGACGTTGGCGCTGAAAGCGTGCGGCTCGGGAATCTCATCAATGGATTCGAGGTAGTCGCCGCAATCCCTGAGCGCAAAGATTTGCCGGGCGCCGTCCGGACGCACGGTCTCGATCGAAACAGTCGCGGCGCGAAGCACAGTGGCACCTTCTGCACGAAGCCGGAAGCGCGGCGGCACACCGTCCTCGAACACCTCGAGGACCACATCACCCTCACCGGTTGCAAGCCGATGGCTCTCCTCTTCATCATGATGGGCGTGGTGTCCGTGTCCATGTCCGTGGTCATGATGATGGTCTCCGCCACTGAGCAGCCACGCGCTGGCGACGTTGACGGCAAGGCCGAGGACCGCAACAGGTATCGCTTCGGCGAAATGGATCGGAACCGGGGCAAAGAGGCGGCTGACCGCTTCATAGCCGATCAACAGCGCGATCATCGCCAGGATAATAGCGCTGGTGAACCCGGCTAGATCTCCGAGCTTGCCGGTCCCAAAGCTGAACCGCGGATCATCGGCATATTTCCGGGCATAGGTATAAGCAAGCGCCGCGAGCAACAGGGCACCCGCATGGGTGCTCATGTGAAGTCCGTCAGCAACCAGCGCAATCGATCCAAACAACCAACCGCCGACAATTTCGGCGATCATCATCGCGCTGCAGAGCCAGATCACCGCCCAGGTTTTGCGTTCGCTTTTCTGGTGGTCACCAGAAAGGAAAACATGGCTGTGAAGACCCGGAAAGGCCGCGCCACTGGCATCGCTCATAGTAATCCTCGTTCGCTACTTCAGGTATGTCCGTACGATGTCGATCAGGTCGGCGGCGCCTCTGGCTCGCTCCGCGTCTTTTTCATGCGCCGGATCGACGACGTGATGGCGAATGTGATCTTCGAGAAGCTCGGCCGTCAGTCCATTCACGGCACCTCGCACCGATGCGACGAGCATCAGCACGTCGGCGCAACCGATCTCGGATTCCAGCGCGCGCTCGACCGCCTCGATCTGCCCCTTGATGCGCCGGATGCGGCCGATGAGCTTGGATTTGTGCTTGATGGTGTGCGACATGACATCTAGTATAGGGGGGTACCCTATATTGATCAAGCTGCAAATGCGGGCGGGCGCATGTTCGTGAAGTCGATACCGCTTCGGAGTCGAGCGCTGCTGCTCTTGCCGATGCTTTGGACGCAGTCCGCGCAGGCGCACGGCATCGCCGGCAACCGCTATTTCGCCGGCACCATGACCTTCGACGACCCCGCCGTCGCTGACGAGCTGATCCTGCCGAACTTCAACTATCTCGGTTATCCGGCACAGGGCAGCGACGCCGTCGAGAACCGGATCAACGCGTCCTTTGCCCGCCTGCTCACGCCGACGCTCGCCTTCACGATCGACAGCGCCTGGGTCCATCAGACCTGGCCGACCGGCCGCACCTCGGGTTTCGACAAGACCAGCATCGGTCTCAAATACGAGGCCTATCGCGACAACCGTCACGAGGCGCTGATCTCGATCGGACTCGCGTGGGGCATCGGTCACTCCGGCTCGGTCGCGATCGGTGCCGATGCTCCCGACACGATCCAGCCGGGCATCTTCTTCGGCAAGGGGTTCGGCGACCTGCCCGACTCGCTTGCGTGGCTACGGCCATTCGCCGTCACCGCCGCCGTCGTCGATGAAGTCCCGATCGGCACCGGCGGCATGGCACTCGCACCCAATCTCGTGACTGGTGGCTTCAACACCGTGCCCTCGCCGGCCGTCGAAACGCTGCATTGGGGTTTCTCGATCCAGTACAGCACCCTCTACCTGACGAGCCGCTTCAACGGCGGACCGCCCAGGGAGGAGCCGCTGAACCAATGGGTGCCGCTTGTCGAGTTCAGGTTCGATAGCCCTCGCGGCCAACAGACGGCAGCAACTGCAAATCCCGGCATCGCCTATGTGGCAGTCACATGGCAGGCCTCGGCGGAAGCGATCATCCCGCTCAATCGCCTCGGCGGGACCGGCCCGGGCTTCCGGGCACAACTACTGCTTTTCCTGGACGACCTCGTGCCGTCGCTGTTCGGCAAGCCGCTGTTGAAGGATCACCCCGCGAACAACCAAACCGCATGGTGACAGCAGTCCGCGGCTGGGGCGCCGTCCGATCATGACCGGAGGCGCGCCCGTGCCACCTACAGCCCGGTATAGCCGGCCTTGACATGGTCGGTGCTGCCGTCGAGCTGGCGCAGATAGGTCAGCCCGCACACCGTCAACCGATGGGTATCGCGCTCGCCCGCCTCGAACAGCGTCTGCACGTACTCCGTCACCTTCGCCCGCGCTTCGTCGCTTGCGGCGGACGTGCGATTGAGCAGCAGATCGTATGTCTGCATGATGCGATCGATAGCGGCTTCCATTGAAGTCTCCGGGTTGACGCTCAGGCGACCACCAGCGTCTCGGCCTCGAACTTCGCGATCGCCTTGTTGGCGAGGCGGAGCCGGTTCTGCTCACCGCGCTGGAACAGCTTCACGATGATGCCGAGCAGGCGCTCATTGGTGGCGAAAGTGTCAGGAATGGCGCCGGATTTGCGCAGATAGTTCGAGGCGATCGCGTAGGCGTCACCGACCACCTCGACATTCAGCGCCTCAATCCCGCGCTCGACCAGCATGTCCTGTCTCTCTGTTGGGAGACGGGATAAAGCACGGGGAACACGTTGGTTCCTCACTGGGCCGATATATTTTCGCACATGCAGCATGAAAAACGCATCGGCCGGGCATGACCGATGCGTTGAGAGCAAGAACTGAACTGGAGGGAGGCTGCCGGTCTTCTCAAGCGGCCGGCTTGGCCATCAGGCGAAAAGAGGAAAGCTCAGAGGCGATACAGGATCTGGTCGGTCCAGAAGCGCTCGAGGCGATGCAGTGACTTGTTGAGGCTCGCGAACTCCTCGTTCGAGATGCCACCGACCTGCTCCACCGTCTTGACGTGCTTCTGATAGAGCGCATCGACGATCTTGCGGACTTCCTGGCCCTGCGGGGTCAGGCGGATACGCACCGAGCGGCGATCGACGCGCGAGCGCTGATGATCGAGGAAGCCTAGCTCGACGAGCTTCTTCAGATTGTAGGAGACGTTGGAGCCGAGATAGTAGCCTCGGGTGCGCAACTCGCCGGCGGTCAGTTCCTTGTCACCGATATTGTACAGGAGCAGTGCCTGCACCGAGTTGATGTCGGCGCGGCCGCGACGATCGAATTCGTCCTTGATGACGTCGAGGAGCCGGCGATGCAGCCGCTCCACCAAAGTCAGGGCTTCGAGATAGAGCGGCTGCACCGGAGCTTGACCGGTAGCGCGATCAGCGGCATCCGCCGCCGTTGTCGCAACGGCTTTCATCATGACACTTCCCCTGTTTGTCGTTTTTATCGACTTTATTCGACGAAACTTGTGTCCCGCCTGATAGGTCCAACGTAAGGGGGCCGTTTGAATATCCGCTTAAATAAGAGAATAAAGAGATCATGAATTTAAGACAGTGAATCGTGGATTAAGCCCATGGATCAAGGGCTTTTCGCAACTTTTCATTGACGGTGCGAGGCTGCTGTTCACGCTTCGTCTGCGCCTCCTGTCACATTCGGAAACAGCATCGTCTGAATTCGAAACGACGGCGTAACGAGTGTGAGGGAACCCTTTACGGTGACCGATCGGTTACCGGAAAATTCTTTGAAAATTTTATCGGAGCGCATCGCGGCGGGACGCGCGCGATACGCGCAAGCCGCCAGCATCGGCTGCGGGTGAGACCGGTTCCGCCGTCGGCCCGCGCAAAGCCGGTCGGCACACGCACCAAGATCCGGAGCAATGGATCCCGACGGCAGGTCCCGTGGAGTGCTCCCGGGACGGGGCGCCTCGATAGGGATGCGATCTCTGTCGCGTCCACCTGCAGAACCGGCGAAGCTGTCTTCTCGTTGCGGGCACGACTGTCTTGAATCGGCGGCCGCCGACTGCAATCTGTCGCCCTGTCGCAGCCGGGCAACAGCATCAGGCCGGCGTGGTGCGTGGGCTATGGCGGGCGTTCGCGCGCCGACATCCAGGCCAGCGCGAGATAGGCCGCAAGCATCACGGCCTCGAGCCCGACCACGGTGAGGCTGCCGCCATAGATGGCAGGAAACATCAGCTCGATGACCGCCATCGACACCACGGTGGTCAGCCAGACCACGGCGCCCCACGGCGTCGCGAGCCAGAGGCCGACAGCGGCGACGAGCTCGATGACGGCAAAATAGATCGTGGCGGTCTGCCAGGCCATCGACTGGTTCTCGAAGGCCTCCTCCTCGCCGCCGACGAAGCCGGTCACCTGGGCCCAGTGATAGAGGCCCTTGGCGACCGAAACGACGGCCATGATGCGCAGGAAGATGACGAGACGCCGCGTCCACGCATTGTCGTCCGGCTCGATCCGGTCCGACGAGATCGCGCTCACCGAGATGGCGTTGTCCCGGGCCTGATCGCGTGTCGAGGTGTCAGACATCCGAATCGCCGCATGGCAGCTGCAAAATGGGGTTCATGGCGCAGTCTTGGCCCGCCGGGGACGCAAAATCAATTGCCGTTGCGGCAAATCAAGGTCGCTTGGGGCGCAATGACGGCGCCCCTGCGAGATGCTAGGAGTAGACTTATATCAGGTCCAGACCAGCCGTCCCCGGGGAGAAGACAACATGGCGATCAAATTCGGGCGCCCGATCGAATTGCGCGACACGCCGCGGCGCCAGACCGATGCCCTCGCCTCGCCCTCGCTGGACCTTGCGATCCGCATGCGCCGCAATCGCAAGTCGGAATGGGCGCGCCGGCTGGTGCGCGAGAACGTGCTGACCACCGACGACCTGATCTGGCCGATGTTCGTGGTCGATGGCCATAACACCCGCACGCCGGTGGCCTCGATGCCCGGCGTCGACCGGCTCACCGTCGACCAGATCGTGCGCGACGCCGAGCGCGCCGCAAAACTCAACATCCCCTGCATCGCACTGTTTCCCTTCACCGAGCCGGCGTTGCGCGACGAGCAAGGCTCGGAGGCGCTCAATCCCGACAATCTGGTCTGCCAGGCGGTGCGCGCGATCAAGAAAGAGTTTCCCGACATCGGCGTGCTCTGCGACGTCGCGCTCGATCCCTTCACCAGCCATGGCCATGACGGACTGATCGAGGATGGCAAGATCCTCAACGACGAGACGGTCGCGGTGCTGGTCAAGCAGGCGCTGACCCAGGCCGAGGCCGGCTGCGACGTGATCGCGCCGTCGGACATGATGGACGGCCGCATCGGCGCGATCCGCGAGGCGCTCGACGACAACGGCTTCGGCGACGTGCAGATCATGTCGTATGCCGCGAAATACGCCTCCGCGTTCTACGGCCCGTTCCGCGACGCGATCGGCTCGGCCAAGACGCTGACCGGCGACAAGCGCACCTACCAGATGGACAGCGCCAATTCCGACGAGGCGCTGCGCGAGGTCGAACTCGACATCGCCGAGGGCGCCGACATGGTGATGGTCAAACCCGGCATGCCCTATCTCGACATCGTCCGCCGCGTGAAGGACCATTTCGCGATGCCGACCTTCGTGTACCAGGTGTCCGGCGAATACGCGATGATCGCGGGCGCCGCCGCCAATGGCTGGATCGACGGCGAGCGCGCCATGATGGAAAGTCTGGTCGGCTTCAAGCGCGCCGGCGCCGACGGCATCCTGACCTATTTCGCGCCGAAGGCCGCCGAGAAGATCAAGGCGGAATCCTAGACTAGGTCTGGCCCGCGGCCGGTGCTGTCGGATGCGGGCCGCACAGCGGACGCAGGGCGTCGCGCTGCTGCTGCGACAGCACGGTTAGCGGATAGATCGGCTCACCGGTCTCGCGCCTGAAGAACGGATGCGGCCACGCCTTTCCGCGCAGGCGCCAGCCCAGCACCCTGCCAATGGCGCGCGCGATCAGCCCCAGGTTCAATCCGGTCGAGCCCTTTGGCGCCTCGCCGACCGCGTATTTCCCTTGGATCGCGCCGATCGGCTTGCCGAACGCTTCATCGGCGCGCAGCGCGCCGCCGTCGAACGCCTGCGCGACAATTCCGACGAACGGGACCGATGGCCTTAGCGTATTGCCGACCGGCGTGTTGCAGCACGTCGTGTGCCAGCGGAACAGGCCCTTCGGCGTCAGCCGCACGCCCGCAATCTTGTCCTGGCCCTGCACGAAACTCAGCGACGACGGCGCGATCTGGACGATGTCGGTGCCGCCATGTGCGTCGAGCAGATCGGCGCGGCCTAGCTGGTGCATGAACGCCTGGCAGTCGTCGCAGTAACAGGTCACGCGATTGGCCGATTGGGGCGACGGGTTCGAGACGACACCGAAAACCTCTCCGCACCTGCAGCGCAGCCCGATCCGTGTGCTCATGGGTTCCTCTCGGCTTGCCGTACGCAACATACACGTTCCGCGACCGCCTATGGCCGCCGAATCGCCGGAATATTTCGGCTAGTTAATGTTCGCCCAGACTTGGCAGGCGCCCGTCCTGTTCCCATGTCCTGCGCGGGTGTTTCATCGGAGGTTGGTCATGTCTTACGGCAGTGACGGTGGTGCGTGGCGCAACGACGGCGGCGTTCCCCCGCATGCGTTCGATCCATCGATAGAGCCGGAACTGTTCCGCGGCGTGCTGACGCGCCGCGTCTTCGCGTTCCTGATCGACCTCTTCGTGCTGTCGGTGCCGGTGATCCTCGCCGTGATCTTCATTGCGGTGTTCGGCCTGGTCACGCTCGGCCTCGGCTGGGCGCTGTTCTGGCTGGTATCGCCGGCTTCGATCGTCTGGGCCATCGTCTATTACGGCGCCTCGATCGGCGGCCAGCATTCGGCCACCATCGGCATGCGCATGATGGATCTGGAACTGCGCACCTGGTACGGCGCCCGCGGCTATTTCGTGCTCGGCGCCACCCACGCGGTGCTGTTCTGGGTGACGATCTCGTTCCTGTCGCCTCTGGTGCTGCTGGTCGGGCTCCTGAACGGCCGCCGCCGGCTGCTGCACGACATCATCCTCGGAACCGTCATTATCAACAGCTCGGTCCGGACCCAGGTCTCTCCGGCCGCGCGGGCCTCCTATTAGGCCCGCCTAAACCAATTGACCGTTAGCCTCCGGGGGGCGATGCTAACTCGGCTGCCTGTATTGTTTGTGGAGCCCGACGATCAGACGTGACCCAGCACTCGCGTGATACCCCGCAGTTCTATCTGACGGCGCCCTCACCCTGCCCCTATCTACCGGGCCGGCACGAGCGGAAGGTTTTCACGCACCTGGTCGGCGACAAAGCGGGCGATCTCAACGACTTGCTGACCCATGGCGGCTTCCGGCGCAGCCAGTCGATCGCCTACCGTCCGGCGTGCGACCAATGCCGGGCCTGCGTCTCGGTCCGGGTGGTCGCCAACGAATTCCGCCCCTCCCGCAATTTCCGCAAGGTTCTCGCCCGCAACGCCGACATCATCGGCGAGCAGCGCACGGCGGTGCCGACCTCGGAGCAATATTCGGTCTTCCGCGCCTATCTCGACCGCCGCCACCGTAACGGCGGCATGGCCGACATGACCGTGCTGGACTACGCGATGATGGTCGAGGACAGCCATGTCGAGACCCGGATCATCGAGTACCGCAAGCGCAATGCCGACAGCGCGATCACCGGCCGCGGCGACGAGCTGATGGCGGTGGCGCTGACCGACGTGCTCAGCGACGGGCTGTCGATGGTCTATTCCTTCTTCGAGCCGGGGCTCGAGGCCCGCTCGCTGGGCACCTTCATGATCCTCGATCACATCGCCCGCGCCCGCCGGCAGGGTCTGCCTTACGTCTATCTCGGCTACTGGATCGAAGGCTCCAAGAAGATGGACTACAAGGGTCGCTTCCTGCCGCAGCAGCGGCTCGCCCCGTCAGGCTGGCTGCGCGTCGACGCGTCAGGCGAAGGGCTGGCTGAGCCGCAGGACTAGCGCCTGGTGAGATTGGGCTAAGCTGCTACGGCGTCGAAACTTCACCTCTCCCTTGGGAGAGGTCGATTTGCGCAGCAAATCGAGTGAGGGGTTAAGGTCTACCGAGGGAGCAAGGGCCCTCACCCGGATTGCTGCGCAATCCGACCTCTCCCCGGCGGGGAGAGGTGAAACAAGACCGCGCCAAGTCGATTCAACTAAAGCTCATTCCGCTATAGAGCGCTCGCGCTAGGTACCGAAGATCGTATCGAACAACAGCTTCAGGTTCAGGATCACGATCAGGCCGGCGACGATCCACGCCGCCACCGCGACCGGCATCGAGATCGCGAGCGCGCCCATCTTGCGCTTGTCGGACACGAAGCGCACCAGCGGGATCACCGCGAAGGGCAGCTGCATCGACAGCACCACCTGGCTGAACACCAGGAGCTGCGCGGTGCCGCTCTCGCCATAGAGCGCGGCGACCACGATCACCGGGATGATCGCGATGCCGCGGGTCACCAGCCGCTGCAGCCAGTCGGGCAGCTTGAGGTCGAGAAAGCCCTGCATCACGATCTGGCCGGCCAGCGTTGCCGTCACCGTCGAGTTGAGGCCGGAGGCGAGCAGCGCCACGGCAAACAGCGTCGAGGCGATGCCGAGCCCGAGCAGCGGCGACAGCAGTTCGAACGCCTGGTCGATCTCGGCGACGTCGGAATGGCCGCTCTTGTGGAAGGTCGCGGCCGCCAGCACCAGGATCGCGGCGTTGACGAACAGCGCCAGCATCAGCGCGATGGTGGAATCCGTGGTCGCCCATTTGATCGCGTCGCGCCGCCCCTCCTCGGTGCGCGGATAGGCGCGGGTCTGCACGATCGATGAGTGCAGATAGAGGTTATGCGGCATCACGGTGGCGCCGATGATGCCGATCGCGATGTAGAGCATCTCCGGATTGGTGACGATCTCGCGCGACGGCATGAAGCCGCCGAGCACGCCGGCGATCGGCGGCGCGGCGGCGGCGATCTGCACCGCGAAGCAGACCGCGATCACGATCAACAGCGCGATCACGAAGGCTTCGAGGAAGCGGAAGCCGCGGTTCATCAGCAGCAGCAAAAGGAACGCGTCGAGCGCCGCCAGCAGTGCGCCGCCGATCAGGGGAATGCCGAACAAGAGCTTGAGCGCGATCGCGGTGCCGATCACCTCGGCAAGGTCGCAGGCAATGATCGCGGCCTCGCAGGCGAGCCACAGCAGCAAATTCACCGGCCGCGAATAGGTCGCACGGCAGGCCTGCGCCAGATCGCGATCGGTCGCGATGCCGAGCCGCGCGGCAAGCGCCTGCAGCAGGATCGCCATCAGGTTGGAGAGCAGGATGACCGACAGCAGCGTGTAGCCGAACTTCGAGCCGCCCGCGAGATCGGTGGCCCAGTTGCCGGGATCCATGTAGCCGACCGAGACCAGATAGCCCGGGCCGGCGAAGGCGAGCAGCCGGCGCCACCAGACGCCTGCACTCGGCACCTGAACGGTCGCGTTCACCTCAGGCAGGCTGCGCGCATGGCCGGCATCATCGCGCCAACCGCCGGGCGCGGCGTTGGAAACAGAAACGGGAGACATATCAGGAGTCCGAGCGTCCATCGCTCAAGGATGGCCGATCTCTCCCGTTATTGCAACTCATTTGCAACTGCATCTGGGCTCACGGAAATGATACCGGCCGCCAACCTTGTAAAGCACTGAGGAAGTGCTTTACGTTGGACGCATGATCAAACTTCCCGTCGAGACGCCAACCGCAACGCTGCGCTACGCCCTCGCACCCGACCCGTCGGGCATCGAAGCGATCGAAGCGACCTTTGCGGCCTATGACCGGATGATGGCTGTTCTCGCCGAGGTCGCGCCCGTCGGCGCCAACCTCGTCTCGCTGCACGCCCAGGCCTATGAGCGGATCCGCAAGGAAACGGGCCTGCCCGCGCGCCTCGTCACGCTCGGCCTGCGCGACCGCGCCAACTACATCGCGGGCGCCGCCGTCCGCCGGATACCGCTCGACGACAAGTTGTTTGCGATCAAGGGTCCAACTTCACTGACCATTAGCACTGTCAGCGGACGCGTGTTGGTGCCGTTCGACGTGCCGGGATATGTCTCTGGCTGGGAAAGCCCCTTCCCGGCGCATTTGATCTCGGATGGTCGCGGCTACGAAATCCACATCGCCGTCAAATCGAAATCAGCACAACCGGAGGAGAAGACCATGCTTCACGAAGGCATCCTTGCACGTATGGGCCGGCTTCTTGCCGCCATCGCGAGCCAGACCATCGACAATGTCGAGAACAACAACAAGGTCGCGCTGGTCAAGCAGGCGATCCGCGAGATCGACGCCGGCGCCGACGAAGCGCGCTATGCGCTCGGCAAGTCGCGTGCCGAAGAATTCCGCCTGAAGAGGCGTCGCGAGGAACTGGATACCGAAACCGCTGGTCTGAAGGAGAAGATCCGTCTCGCACTTGCGGAAAATCGCGAGGACCTCGCGCGCGCCGGCGTCGCACGGCAAATTGATCTGGAGTCGCAGGTGATCGCGCTGGAACGCGCGATGGATTTCATCGAGCTCGAAATCGATGAGCAGACCAAGGCACTGCAGGCCATGCTCGGCGCGCGCCGCGAGGCGGAGGCGCGATTAACCGATCTCGAACAAAGTCTGGTCCGCGAGGCCAGGGACGAAACCAGCCGGGGCCCATCGACGACCAATACATTGAGTGCTGAACGCGCCATGGCGGCGATCGCCCGGGTGACCGGTGTTCCCGCTTCCAGCGTGCTCGGCGACAAGGAGCTTGACGAACTCGATCGCCTGCACCGCGAAAAGGAAATCGCGGCGCGGCTTGAAAGGATCAAGTCAGAAAAATGAGTGCAGTTGGCGACATCCTGCTCGCCCCCGACGTACGGCCCTTCGCGGTCGCGGCTGCGATCATGGTGGCACTTGGCGGTATCGAGTTGCTCACCACCATGGTCGGACTTTCGATCAGCGAACTCATCGGCAAGGAGTTCGCGGTCGAGGCCGAGAGCCACAATGCTCTCAGTGGCCTGTTTCTCTGGATCAACGCCGGGCGGCTTCCCCTCCTGATCCTGATCATCCTGGTACTTGGCATATTCTCGATCGGAGGCTTTCTGCTCCAGGGACTGGCGCATGCCGCAGGCACCGCCATCCCGGTTTCCATTGCCGCCGTGGTTGCCGCCGCAGGCAGCATTCCCGTGATCAGAAACACCAGCCGCGGCCTCGCCCGCATCATTCCGCGCGACGAGAGCTATGCGGTCAGCGACAGCGACTTTGTCGGCAAGGTCGCCACCGTGTCGGTCGGCCCGCTCGATCAGGGCCTGCCGGGCCGGGTTCGTCTCAAGGATGTCTTCGGCAACTGGCACACCGTGTCGGCGCGTGCCAGCGCCGAGTCCGAGGCATTGCCGGTCGGCGCCAGCGTGCTGCTGGTCGACCGCGACGCCAAAAGCTTCATCGCGATATCAGCTCCAGCCGACCTGGTCGAACAACAACACTCTTCCAACAGGGCATAACACATGTGGGAACTTGCTATACCCGTCGCTATTGGCGTCCTTGCCATTCTCGTTATCGGTCTGCTGTTCGCAAAGCTTTACAAGCGCTCGACGCGCGACGAGGCCTATGTCCGCACCGGCCTCGGCGGCCAGAAGGTGGTGCTCGACGGCGGCTCGCTGGTGCTGCCGATCTTCCACTCCACCGCTGCGGTAAACCTGAAGACCTTGCGGCTCGAGGTCGCGCGCGGCGGCCCGGACTCGCTGATCACCAAGGACCGCATGCGCGTCGACATCGGCGCCGAGTTCTACCTGCGCGTCAAGCCCGATAGCTCCTCGATCGCCCTCGCTGCGCAGACGCTCGGCAACCGCACCAACGACGCTGCCGAGCTGCGCGAGCTGGTCGAGGCCAAGTTCGTCGACGGCCTGCGCTCGGTCGCCGCGACCATGAACCTGGAAGAGTTGCAGGAGCAGCGCGCGACCTTCGTCAAGGCGGTGCAGGACGCGGTCGGCGCCGACATCCAGAACAACGGCCTCGAGCTTGAATCGGTGTCGCTGACCCGGCTCGACCAGAGCGACATCAAGCACTTCAACCCGAGCAATTTCTTCGACGCTCACGGTCTGACCACGCTGACCAAGATCACCAAGGAGCGTGAACAGGAGCGCAACCAGATCGTCCGCACCACCGAGGTCAATATCGCCCAGCAGGACCTGGTGGCGCGGCAGACCACGCTGACGATCGAAAGCACCAAGCGCGAGGCCGAGCTCGCCCAGCAGCGCGACATCGCCAACAAGACCGCGGCGATGCGCGCGCAGACCGCGCAGGTCGAGCAGACCGCGTTGCAGAACGAGGCCGAATACCGCATCCAGCAGGAGCTCGCGGTCGCCAACAAGCAGACCGAGGCCAACCAGGCCCGCGACACCCGCAAGATCGAGGCCGATCTCGCGGTCAAGCGCCGCACCACTGAGACCGACCGCGAGCTGCAGATCGTGGCGCAGGAAGCCGCAATCGCGGTTGCGACCAAGAGCAAGGAGCAGTCGGAAGCCCAGACCATCGCGGAGACAGCGCGCGCACTCGCGATCGCGGCCGAAGAAAAGGTGACCACCGCCCGCGCCACCGAGGTCGCCGAACGCGACAAGATCATCAACGTGATCGCCGCGCGCAAGGTTGCCGAGACCAATGCAATGCCGATCACGGTGATGGCGGAAGCCGAGAAGCAGGCTGCGGCCAACAAGGCCGAGGCCACCAACGTGCTGGCGAAAGCCGACGCCAACGCAGCCACCACCCGCGCCGCTGGCGTCAAGGCACTCGGTCAGGCCGAGGCAGAAGTTGCGACATTGAAGGCGGAGGCGCGCAACAAGCTGAGCGCCGAGATGATCGACTACGACCTCAACCTCGCCCGCATCAACGTGATCCCGAGCGCGCTCGCCGAGGCGGTGAAGCCGATCGAGAAGATCTCCGACATCCGGATCTTCGACACCGGCAGCATGCTCGGCCGCGGCGGTGCCAACGGCCATGGCAACGGCAATGGCGGTCTCGGGCTCGGCGACGGGCTCGCCGCGCAATTGCTGTCGGTCTCGGCATTCAAGCCGATGATCGACAAGATCCTTTCGGAGGCCGGCTTCCCGGCAGGGTCCGATGCGCTGACCAGCCTGACCAGCGCGCTGGCGCAGCGCAAGGCCGAGGCCGCCGCGGCTCCCGCGGTCAGTGACGATGCCCGGCCGGCCACGCTGGTCGGCACCATCACCGGCCAGCTCGCACCGGGACCCACGCCGCAGTAACGGGCTTTAGGCGCATGAAATCGATGCGGTTCAGACTGAGCCGATCTGACGGCAGACACGCTCGACCTCTCCCGCTTGCGGGGGAGGTCGGATCGCATCGCTAGATGCGATCCGGGTGGGGGCTCCCTCCACGACACGACTCGCTGTGAGAGCCCCACCCTGACCCTCCCCCGCAAGCGGGAGAGGGAATGCAGCTTCGATGCGGCGACTGAACCCAACCTGACTTCCTCTGGAAAGGCTCACCGAATCCTCGGCGGGCCTTTGTTTTTGCGTTATCGGGAAACGGGTGGGATCGGACGTCTTCCAACCACACACTATGGCCAGATCGAATTTTGCCAAGGATTCTGCCATGTCCGCCGATACGCCTCGCCTGCCGGCCACCTTCAATCGCCTCGCCTGGTCCAACCTTGCCGCGCAATCGGCCGAGCAGATCGCGCTTGCAGCTGCGCCCATCGTCGCCGTGCTGGTGCTCGGCGTCGGCGAAGGCCAGACCGGCCTGCTGCAGACCGCGCTTACGCTGCCCTTCATCCTGTTTGCAATTCCCGCCGGCCTACTCGCCGATCGCGTGTCGCGGCGCTGGGTCATGGCGGGCTCCGAGGCGCTGCGCGCAGTGGCCCTTGCCGCGATCCTGCTGTTGCTCTGGCTCGGCGCGATGACCTTGCCGTTGCTCGCTTTGCTCGGCTTCATCGCGGTCTGCGGCACGGTTGCCTACAGTGTCGCTGCTCCTGCGCTGGTCCCGTCACTGGTGACATCGCAGCAACTCCCAGCCGCCAACGCTCGCATCGAGCTGGCGCGCACCGTCGCGTTCGCCAGCGGTCCAGCACTCGGCGGCGTGCTGGTCGGCTGGGTCGGCGCCGCGCCCGCATTCGGCTTCGCCGCGGCGCTGTCGGCGATCGCGGTCGTGCTGCTGGCCGGCCTCTACGAGCCGGCGCGTGCGCCCGCACCGCGGCGCCACCCGTTGCAGGACATCAAGGAAGGCGCTATTTTCGTGATGCACCATGCCTTGCTGCGGCCCGTCTTCATCACCCAGTTCATCTTCAACACCGCCTCGTTCCTGCTGCTCGCCGTGTTCGTGCCCTATGCGGTGCGCCACCTCGGGCTCAGCGCCACCGGCGTCGGCACGACACTTGCGATGTATGGGGTCGGCATGGTGGTCGGCGCGCTGTTCGCCACCCGTGTGATGAAGCGGCTGGCGTTCGGCACCGTGATCGGGCTCGGCCCCGTCACCGGCCTGGTCGCCTCGCTCGTGATGGCGTTGACGACCTGGATTGCCACGCCGCTGCTCGCCGGCCTCGGCTTTTTCCTGCTCGGCGTCGGCCCGATCCTGTGGGTGATCTCGACCACCACGCTGCGGCAGTCGGTAACGCCGCCCTCGCTGCTCGGCCGCGTCTCGGCGATCAACATCATGAGCTACGGCGCCCGCCCGCTCGGCTCCGCGCTGGGCGCCATCGTCGGCGGCCTGTACGGTGCCGAAGCCTGCCTCTACCTCGCAGCCGCGATCTTCGCCGCCCAGGCGCTGGTGATCCTGCTGTCGCCCGCGGTGTCGCTGACGCGGCAGCCGGACATGGTCGGCGAGCCTGCGCGCTGCTGATCAGCTCGCCAGATACCGCTCATACTTGCCGCCGACGACCTCGTCGGCGGCAACCGCCGGATCCAGCGTATAGAGATCCTGCGCGTGGCTGATGCCGCGCAACACGAAGCGGCCGGTGGAAACCAGGTAGTTGCGGCCGGCGGCATCCAGCCCGGTGCGGAAATCGGTCGAGGTCAGCAATTCGCGGTCAACCGAGGCACACATCGAGGCGATCCGGCTGACCTCGTTGACGGCGGGCCCGACCACGGTGAAGTCGAGCCGGTCCTCGCTGCCGATGTTGCCGTAGAAGACTTCGCCGACATGGAGGCCGACATAGGCCGTGGTGGTCGGCCGGTTCTCGTTTTCGCGGCGATCGTTCAGCACGCGGATGTTATGGCGGAATCTGTGCTCGGCACGCAGTGCCGCGCGCCTGGCGCTTGCCATGTTCTCGCTGGTGAACATCGCCAAGACGCCGTCGCCGATCAGCTTCAGCACCTCGCCACCCGCGTCGTGGACCGCGTCGATCGAGGCCTGCGCGTAATCGTTGAGGAACGGAATGATCTCGTCAGGGCCGATGCGCTCGCTGATCGCGGTCGAGCCGCGCACGTCGGAGTACCACAGCACGGCCTTGATCTTCTCGGTGATGCCGCGCTGCATGCGTCCGCGCAGCACCTGCTCCGCCGTCTCGCGGCCGAGATAGACCCGACCGAGCGTGCGGGCGATCTCGACCTGCGCCGCCGATTTGATCGCGAGCCCGAGCACCGGCACCAGGTCGCGCAGCGCGGCCATGTGGTTCTCACCGAAACCGTCCGAATGCCGGGTCGTGTAGTAGGAATAGAAGCAGTCCATCTCGCCGATCGTGCCGGCCTCGCCGAAGCGGTGCACGAACGCCGCGAAATGCTTGTGGCCCTTCTCGGCGAGGTCGCCGATCATCGAGAAATCGTGTGGCGCGGCGAGGTCGATCACCATCTCGTCATGGCCGTTTTCGAGCATGTGGTGGAACGCCGACTGCCGCCACTTCTGGCCGGCTTCGCCGGTACTGGTCGAGCCATATTCGAAGATGTCGGCCTCGTTGCTCTCGCCGTCGTTCCAGCGGAAGCCGCGCCCCTCGAAGATCGGATGCAGGGTGTCGATGAAGACGATGGCCCGCGACAGCGGCATGCCGGCGGCCCGACAGCGCTCGCAGAAGCCGCGCAGCAGGTCGTTCTCCGGCAAGCCCGTCAGACCCTGGCGGACCAGCCAATTCATGAGGCGCAAACGGGGCGTCAGTTCCATCAATGGATTATGCCGGGCAATTGGTGCGGGAGGAAGGGCTGGTCGTCGCGCGACAGATGCGGATGCCAACGCGGCATTGCAAGGCAGCCCGCCTCACCATTTCGCAGGGAACAGCGCAGCCCGAGTCGGCGATTCCGCTTCACTTTGCCTTGGCCTTCGCGCACAAGGAGCGCATGGACAACGATGCCGGCCCGCAAAATCCGATCCGACGCCTCCTGCTATGGGCGATCACCCCGCCGCAATCCTATGGGGTCTATCTCGGCGGCATCATCCTGGTCTACGCCCTGTCGTTCTATGCCGGCACGCTGAAACCGAAACACGTTCCCCCCGCTCCGCCGGTGACCACGCCGTCCGCCCCGCACAGCTGATCAGGCCGGCTTGGCCTCCGACGTCGCGATCCAGATTCCGGCGCAGACCGCGATCAGGCCGGCGACCAGACTGACCGTGATCGGCTCGCCGACCAGTTGCTTGGCCAAAAGCCCGGCCGCGATCGGGTTGACCGTCATGGTGTTGGCGACGCGGGTCGGTGAGGCCCGCTCGAGCGCCAGCACCCACAGGATGAAGGCCAGCGCACCACCGGCAATTCCAAGATAGAGCCCGGCGATCCATTGCGATGCGCCGAACGCGCGGAGCGTCGCCAGGCTGCCGCTGAACGCCCCAACCGCCACCAGCGCAGCCGCACCCGCGCCCATGCCGACGGCAAGGAAGCCGAGCGCGCTGGAGCGGCGGATCAACGGTCGCGACAGCACGTTGTAAAACGCCATGCAGAGCACGGCGGCGGCCATGATCAGCTCGCCGCGCCATGCGCCCGGTGGCGCCGCCGACAGCCCGGATGCGAGCGCCGCGGCGACGCCGAGCACCGCAATCGAGACCCCGGCCGATTTGCGCATCGTCAGCGGCTCGATGCCGAGCACGGCGCCGACCACCATGGTGGAGAGCGGCAACGTCGCCAGCGCCAGGCTGGCACGTGCCGCCGTCGTGTAGGACATCGCGATGTTGTAGAGCACGAAGAACACGCCGAAGAAGGCGATGCCGAGCGCCGCGACCGCCGGCCAATCCCCGCGCCGCGGCCATTTCGCCCCGAGCAACACCGCAGCGGGAAGCACGCAGAGGAAGCCGATTGCCCAGCGTAGGATCGCAAGCGTGATCGGGTCGGCGTTACCGGCCAGATACCGCGTGATCGCCGCTGCCGTGCCGCCGAGGCAGCTCGAGACCAGAGCCATCGCTACGCCGATCCACTCCCCCATTCCGCCCTCATGCGTTTCGCACTCGCTTGTGGCATCTTGCAAAGCGAAATCGTTCCGGCAACTACTTCACAGGTACTCATGTCGCAGCAGCGCGATTTTGCAGCCAGCCTGCGCTGGTGGCGGCAGCGCAAGGGCCACTCCCAGCTCGAGCTCGCCGGTCGCGCGGACATTTCGCAGCGCCATCTGAGCTTCCTGGAGCTCGGCCGGGCCGCGCCGAGCCGCGACATGGTGATCCGGCTTGCCGCGGCGCTCGACGTGCCGCTGCGCCAGCAGAATGCGCTGTTGGTCGCGGCCGGCTTCGCGCCGGTCTGGCGGCAAACCGACCTTGCCGCGCCCGAGCTCGCCCAGATCCGCCACGCGCTGGATTTCATTCTGGCACAGCAGGAGCCATTCCCTGCGGTCGTGGTCGACCGGCACTGGAATCTGCTGCTTGCCAACGCCGGCGCGGTACGGCTGGTGGAATTCCTGGTCGGGCCGCTGGTATCAGGCACACCGGTCAACCTCGCCGACGCGCTGATCGCTCCCGGCGTGCTGCGGCCCTGGCTCACCAACTGGACCGAGGTCGCCGGCTACTTCGTCCGCAGCGTCGAGGCCGATGCGGCCGCCGACGGCACGTCAGCGACGGCGGACCTGCTGAAGCGCCTGCTGGCCTATGACGGCGTCGAGGCCGCGTTGACCGCGCCGCCGCCAACATCCGGGCCGGTGCTGCCGATGTTGTTCCGCAAGGGCGACGCGCGCCTGCAGCTGTTCACGACAATCGCAACGCTGGGGACGCCGCAGGACGTCACGTTGCAGGAACTGCGGATCGAGAGCTTCTTTCCGATGGACGAAGCGACCGCGCAGATTTTTCGAGACTGGTCGAGTGCCGCCAAAGCAGCTCAGTCGTAGAACTCCGGCGACAGCTTCAGCCCGTCGCGCTGCGCCTTGTCGTGGTTGATCCAGAGCTGCGCCTTCTCCTTGGTCAGCGTGTCGGCGATCTTCTGCATCGAGGCCAGCGTCTGCTCCTTGCTGGCGTTCAGGCTCGGCACGCGCCGGTTGTCCCAATTGTCCTTGAAGTGGACGGCGTCGCCGGTCAGCACGACCGCGCCGCTTTTCGGCAGCTTCACCAGCAGCGACTGGTGGCCGGGCGTGTGGCCCGGCGTCGCCAAAATGGTGACGCTGCCGTCGCCGAACACGTCGCGATCACCCTCGAGCTTGGTGACCGGATGCTCGGGCTTGAAGCGCGGCGCGTCGTTGACGCCCGGCCAGTCATACTCCGCCTTCTGCACGTACAGCATCGCGGCCGGGAACAGCTCGACATTGCCGATGTGATCGGGATGGGTATGCGAGACGGCGATCGCCTTGATGTCCGACGGCTTCACGCCGAGCTGGTCGAGCTGCGCGGCGAGCGTCTTCGGCCGGTGCCACGCGACGGCTTTGGGATCGGCCGGTGCAAGGCCGTTCGGCATCGCGGCTACCGCGTCGGGAATGCCGGTGTCCCACAGGAACCAGCCCTGCGCGTGCTTGATCAGATAGCAATTGTCGACGAAGTCCATCGACTTGCCTTCATTGACGCCGGGCGACCAGCGTGAAATGTCGCCGGCAACGCCCTCGCCGCAGTTGAGGATGTAGAGCCGTTCGACGCCTGATTTCGCCGGCTGGGCGTCCGCATACGGCATCGCGCCCGCGACCCACAGCGAAAATGCAAGACCGATTGCCTTCTTCACGTTGGCCTCCGTTGATCGAGCCGGTTACTTAAGCGCGCGCAGCCGCAATGTGCCGTCTCGTCCGCAACCGCGGAAGAGGTCGGCATGAGGCAATCGATCAATTGAATGCGAGCGCGCGCCGCCGCCTAGACCATTTCCGCGGGCGCCAGCCGGCAGGTCTCGCTGCTGATCTCGACCTGCAGCGTTGCGTGGTGGATGCTGAACCGCTGCGAAAGCTCGGCGCAGACGCGATGCAGGAAGACATCGTCGTGTCCTCCGGGCCGCACCAGATGCGCGGTCAACGCGGTCTCGCTGGTGCTCATCGCCCAGATGTGCAGGTCGTGCACCTCGGTGACGCCCTCGAGCGCGGCGAGATAGTCCCTCACCCGCTTGAGGTCGATCCCCTTCGGCACCGCGTCGAGCGCGAGGTTGACGCTGTCGCGGGCAAGCTCCCAGCCGCTCAGCAGCACGACCACCGCGATGGCGAGGCTGATCGCCGGATCGAGCCATTGCCAGCCGGTCGCCATGATCAGGAGCGCGGCGATCACGACGCCGAACGAAACGCCGGCATCGGCCGCCATGTGCAGATAGGCGCCGCGGACGTTGAGGTCGCTGTCGCGGCCGCGCATGAACATGAGCGCAGTGCCGCCATTGATCAGGATGCCGAGCGCCGCGACCCAGACCACGGTCCAGCTCGCGACCTCCGCCGGCTCGCGGAAGCGGTTGATTGCCTCGACCGCGATGCCGCCGACCGCGATCAGCAGCAGCCCGGCATTGAACAGCGCCGCCAGGATCGAGGCGCGGCGATAGCCATAGGTGTGGGTATCGGTCGGGCGCCGGCCGGCGAGCCACGCCCCGCCCCAGGCCAACAGCAGCGCGATGACGTCGGAGAGATTGTGAACCGCGTCGGAGACCAGCGCCAGCGAGTTGGCGGAATAGCCGAAGATCAGCTCGGCAACGACGAAGGCGGTGTTGAGCGAGGCGCCGATCGCAAAGGCCGTGCCGAAACTGGCGGGCGCATGGCTGTGCCCGGCATGGGAATGTCCCGCGTGGGAGTGGCCAGCATGGGACTGGTTGTGAGAATGACCGCTGTGGTCATGGTCGTGGTCGTGATGATGCGCCATGGCAACCGTCGCCCGTGATCGTTGGCGACGGTTATAGCGCGGCGAAATGTGGATACTATCACACCGCGCTGGTCGTAAGCGTAGCCCGGATTTCGCTGCGCGCCATCCGGGCTACAATTCCACTACTCCACACCGCGGTTGAACTTGTTCGACTTGGGCAGGCCGTGGGCGAGCCGGCCGGCGTCGGCGCGGTTGCCGCGCCAGTCGGCCAGTTCCTTCATGCTCATGCTGTGCTCGCGGCCGGCGGAGTCCTTCCAGGTCAGGCCGGTCTTGGCGTCGAACACCGCAACGTCGGACAGCTCCGAGCTGGTATATTTCTGCAGCCGCACGCCGCGGCCGCGCGCCATCTCCGGCACCTGGTCGAGACCGAACAGCACCATCTTGTGGTTGGTGCCGATCACGGCGACGGTATCGCCGAGCACGGTCGTGATCGCGCGGGCCTCGTTCGGCATCTCGACATTGAGCACCTGCTTGCCCTTGCGGGTGTTGCCGACGCAGTCCTCTTCCTTGACGACGAAGCCCTGGCCCTCGCTGCTCGCGATCAGGAACTTGCGCTCGCCCTTGTTGACGAACAGCGAGATGATCGCGGCGTCCTGCTCGAGGTCGATGAACATGCGGATCGGCTCGCCATGACCGCGGCCGCCCGGCAGTTTTGCGACGTCGAGCGAGTAGAACTTGCCGTTGGTGGCGAACAGCAGCAGCTTCGAGGTGGTCTCGGCAAAGAACGAGTGCTCGAGCTTGTCGTCGGTCTTGAAGGCAAGCCCCGAGAGATCCTCGACATGCCCCTTCAGCGTCCGCACCCAGCCCTTCTCGGAGATCACGACGGTGCACGGCTCGCGCTCGACCAGCGCTTCCTCGATCGCGGCGAGATCGTGCTCGGGCGCATCGTCGAAGGTGGTGCGGCGCTTGCCGAGCGGCGTCTTCGGCCCGAAGATGTCGCGGACCTTGCGGACCTGATCGCCGACCTTGGCCCACTGCTCGGTCTCGGAGGCGAGTAGCCCCTCGACGCCCTTCAGCTCCTTGCGCAGATCCTTGTCCTCGGTGCGGATCTCCATCTCTTCCAGGCGGCGCAAATTGCGCAGCCGCATGTTGAGGATGGCGTCGGCCTGGATTTCGGTGAGCTTGAAGGTCTTGATCAGGACCGGCTTCGGCTCGTCCTCGGTACGGATGATCTTGATCACCTTGTCGAGGTTCAGATAGGCGACGAGGTGGCCGCCCAGCACTTCCAGCCGGTGCTCGATCTGCGTCTTGCGAAAGTTGGAGCGGCGGATCAGCACGTCGCGCAGATGGTCGAGCCATTCGCGCAGGCACTCGGCAAGGCCGACCACCTTCGGGATGCGGCCCTTGATCAGCACGTTGAGGTTCAGCGAGATCTTGCTTTCCAGCTCGGTCAGCCGGAACAGCGACTCCATCATCAGCGCCGGATCGACGGTGCGCGACTTCGGCTCGATCACGAGCCGAACGTCCTCGGCCGATTCGTCGCGCACGTCGGCGACCAGCGGCAGCTTCTTCTCGTTGATCAGCTCGGCGATCTTCTCGACGATCCGCGACTTCTGCACCAGCCACGGGATCTCGGTGACGACCACCACCCAGGTGCCGCGCGCGCCCTCCTCCTGGGTCCAGCGCGAGCGGGTGCGGAACGAGCCGCGCCCGGTGGTGTAGGCCTCGACGATCGCTTCCTTGGAATCGACGACGATGCCGCCGGTCGGGAAGTCCGGGCCCTTGACCCATTTCAGCAGCGCCTTCGACTTGGCGTCGGGCTTCTCGATCAGGTGCAGCGCGGCGTCGCACAGTTCGGCGGCGTTGTGCGGCGGGATCGAGGTCGCCATGCCGACCGCGATGCCCTGCGCGCCGTTGGCGAGCAGGTTCGGGAAGCCGCCCGGCAGCACCACCGGCTCTTTCGACTGGCCGTCGTAATTGAGGCGGAACTCGACACCGTCCTCGTCGATGCCGTCGAGCAATAGCCGCGCGACTTCGGTCATGCGCGCTTCGGTGTAGCGGTAGGCGGCCGGATTATCGCCGTCGATATTGCCGAAATTGCCCTGGCCGTCGACCAGCGGATAGCGCGAGGAGAAATCCTGCGCCAGACGCACCATGGCGTCATAGATCGCCTGGTCGCCGTGCGGATGGAACGAGCCCATCACGTCGCCGACGATCTTGGCCGATTTCTTGAACGCGGCGCGCGGGTCGAGCCCGAGCAGGTCCATGCCGTAGAGGATGCGCCGGTGCACCGGCTTCAACCCGTCGCGGGCATCCGGCAGCGCGCGATGCATGATGGTCGAGAGCGCATAGGCGAGATAGCGCTCCTCGAGCGCATCACGCAGCGGCACCTCGTGAATTTCGGCCGGCTTTTCCGGCGGTATCTGTCGTTTTCCCATGGGGAGGCGTTAAACCCTGGCGGTGAATCGGGCAAGCCGCGAATCACCGCGAATTTAGGTTGCGAATCGGCCCTACGGAATGGCCGTCCGGCCCCGCCGCCGGGTCACGGCGTTGATGAATCCGTCGCGGGCGTCGGAATGGCCCTGCCCGCGCGGCTCCAGCACGTGGCGGAGCAGGAACAGGCCGGTGATCGTAAAGCCGTCGCGCAGGTCCTGCTCCGACCAGCTGTTGGCGCCGCCCTCGCCTTCGCGCAGGAATGCCGGCAACGGCAACAGCCGGTCGCGCCACGGCTCGCCGGCGGCCCGGGACACCGCGCCGCCGGATTTCGGCGACACATAGATCAGGTCGGTGGTCTCCCCGGTGGCCGCGCAGTTCTCCAGATCGAGCCCGAAGCCGAGCTCGGTCAGCATCGCCAATTCAAACCGGATCAGGTGCACGGCGGCAATTCCGGCGTCGTCGAAATCGTCGAGCGTCCCTTGCAGCATCTCGTAGATGTCTTCATGCGGATCGCGCTCCGGCAGCAGCCGGGCCAGCGCCGCCAGATGCGTGACGCCATAGACGGCGTGCGACGATGCGAGCAGCGTCGCCGCCCGCAGCCTTGTGCCCTCCAGCGCGTACATCCCGAGATGCTCATCGAGCCGGGCCCGCCACACCGCGGTGACGCTGTTGCCGGGCTGCAGCAGCGGGCGCATCCGCGAGCCGGCACCGCCGCGCACCAGGCCGAGATGGCGGCCGTGCTCGCGGGTCAGGAGCTCGACGATGGCGGAGGATTCGCCATGCCGCCGCACCCCCAGCACGATGCCTTCGTCGGTCCATTCCATGTGCTAACTATACCGCCAACCGGTCCGATACTGAAGTTGTCGACCTATGCGGGACGATCGTAATGGCTAGCCTCATCGGCGACTTGATCGCCGGCGTGCTCGAACTTGTATTCTGGGCGGTCTGGGAAATGCTTCCTGTGCTCTGCTTCTTCACCGCGTTTGCAGTGGTGTTTGCCGCAACGCTTGGCAAGGTAACCATCGAACGCCCCGACGGCAGGATCGGCTGGACAGGTACTCCCGGAATCAGTCGCTCGCCTCAGGGCCGGATGATCTTGTCAGCTTCGCTCGGCGTCATCGTCGGCTTCGTCTTCTGGGTTATCGTCGTGAGCGGGATCGTCATCTTCCACGCGTACCGATCGTGAGGTCTGCCCCCTACGCGTTGAACCAGCCCTGTGCGTCACCGGTGAAGGAATAATACAGTCCGAGCGCCGCCAAGGCGTGGGAGACGACCTGGATCCCGTTGTCGATTTCGACGCCGTTCGTGACGATGTCCTGCAACAGGCCGACCGCCGACAACACCAGCGCGACCAGCAAAACCCAGCGCGGCCAGTTCTTGCGGTATCGCGCCGCAAGGAAGACAAAAAAGGTGAACAACAGCAGAAAGCCGGCATCGAGCAAAGGCAGTGAGGTCACCGTCTGCGATGTCAACTCTTCCTTCGGAGTGCGATCGCTGAACGCCGCCGACAGCGCGTCAAGGAGCAGCGTCGCATACAGCAGCACCTCAAACCACAGCACGTTTCGGGGCACGTTCATCGCCAACGCCGGTCTTATTCCTCGGGGAAATCCAGCCCCATTTCCTTGTAACGGTCGGGATCGTCGCCCCAGTTCTCGCGCACCTTGACGAACAGGAACAGATGCACCGGCACGCCCATGATCTCGGCGATCTCGGCGCGAGCCTGCGCGCCGATCGACTTGATGGTGGCGCCGCCCTTGCCGAGCACGATCTTGCGCTGGCTCTCGCGCTCGACAAAGATCGTCTGCTCGATCCGGATCGACTTGTCCTTGCGGTCGGTCCAGCTGTCGGTCTCGACCGTCGACTGGTACGGCAATTCCTGATGCAGATGGCTGTAGATCTTCTCGCGTGTGATCTCGGCCGCCAGATGCCGCATCGGCGCATCCGACATCTGGTCTTCGGGATAGAGGAACGGTCCCGCAGGCACCAGCTTGGCCAGCGCCTGGCGCAGATCGTCGACGCCGTCGCCCGACAGCGCCGAGATCATGAAGGTGTGCTCGAAGCGCATCCGCTCATTGGCGGCCTGCGCCAGCGCCAGGAGCTTCTCGCGCTGAACCAGGTCGACCTTGTTCAGCACCAGGATCTTCGGGTGCGCGACGGTCTCGAGCTTGGCCAGGATCGCGTTGGCCTCTTCGTCGATGCCCGACTTGGCATCGAGCAGCACGCAGACCAGATCGGCGTCGTGGGCGCCGCTCCAGGCGGTCGAGACCATGGCGCGGTCGAGCCGGCGCCGCGGCGCGAAGATGCCGGGCGTATCGACCAGGATGATCTGCGCGTTGCCCTCGATCACGATGCCGCGGATCAGCGCGCGCGTGGTCTGCACCTTGCGCGACACGATGGTGACCTTGGAGCCCACCAGCGCGTTGACCAGCGTCGACTTGCCGACATTGGGTGCACCGATCAGCGCGACGAAGCCACAGCGCGTCGCGTCTCCCTGCCCTTTGGTCTCGTCAGTCATTGGTACCGACGCCTTCACGCTCGATCATCGCGGATGCTGCTGCCTTCTCTGCCGCGCGCTTGTTGCCGCCGAGGCCCTCGGCGGAGGCGAGGCCCGGCAGATCAACCGCAACGCGGAATTGTGGATCATGGTGCGGGCCGGTGCGTTCGACCTCGCGATAGACCGGCGTCGGCAATCCCTTGCCTTGCGCCCATTCCTGCAACACGGTCTTGGGATCGCGCAACGGCCGGCGCAGCTTGTGCATCCGCTCGGTCCAGTTGCGCTCGACGAACTGGCGCGCGGCCTCGTAGCCGCCGTCGAGGAAGATCGCGCCGATCACCGCCTCGCAGATGTCGCCGAGCACGGATTTGCGCAGCCGCGCGCCCTCGACCGCCTTCACCATACCGAGCTTGATGTCGTCGAGCAGCCCGAGCGACTTGGCGACGTCGGCGCAGCTCTCCTTGCGCACGAGGTCGGCGAGCCGCTTCGACAGTTCGCCCTCATCGGCCTTCGGAAACGCCCGGAACAACATGTCCGAGACGATCAGCCCGAGCACGTGATCGCCGAGGAATTCCAGCCGCTGGTAGCTGTCGGCGCGGTTGCGAGTGGCCGGCTTAAGCGCGGAGACGTGGGTGAACGCGGTGGTCAGCAGCGCAGCGTCGGCGAACGTATAGCCGATCCGCGCTTCGGTGCCTGCGATCGCGGCCTTCGCTTCGGCAGCCTTGGCCGCCTTGCTGCGTCGCTTCTTCGGCGCGGCCGTGCTCTCGGCGGCAGACGTCTGGCTCGGCTCGCCGGTCGGCGCTTGATCGTTGATGGCTGCGGTATCGTCGTTCATCGCACGATGGAGAATAGGCGATTCCACCGCACCGCGAACGGCCAGCGCCAGACCATCCAGGCCTGCTCACCCTCGGCGATCGAGAAGAAGATCATCTGGGCGCGCCCGATGATGTTCTCGAACGGCACGTAGCCGACCTGCGACAGGAAGCGGCTGTCGGTCGAGTTGTCGCGGTTGTCGCCCATCATGAAGAAATGTCCGGGCGGAACGGTGTAGACGATGGTGTTGTCCATATAGCTGTTGTCGGTGCAATCCAGCGTCTCATAGCTGACGCCGTTCGGCAGCGTTTCCTTCCAGCGCTTGACCCGGGCAGTGGCATCCGCCGAGCCGCAGGGGTCCTCGCCGACGAAATCGCTCAGCCGCTCGCGCTTGATCGGCTCATCGTTGATGTAGAGCAGCCCGTTCTTGACCTCGATGCGGTCGCCCGGCAGGCCGACGACACGTTTGATGTAGTCGGTGGAGTCATCCCGCGGCAGCCGAAACACCACGATGTCGCCGCGGTTCGGCTCCGAGCCGAAGATACGGCCCGAGAAGATGTTCGGCGAGAACGGGATCGAATAGTGGCTGTAGCCGTAGGAATATTTCGAGACGAACAGATAGTCGCCCACCAGAAGCGTCGCCTTCATCGACCCCGAAGGGATGTTGAACGGCTGGAACAGGAAGGTGCGGATGACGAGCGCGATCAGAAGGGCATGGATGACGACGCGGATGGTCTCGCCGAAGCCGCTTTCAGTTTTGGTCCCGGTGGTCACGCTCATTGCTTTCCCAATTCCCGTGGGCCGATGTCCACGCGGTGGCAGAACGTTCTCTTCGCGCGAAGCGTCAGGCCCTCGCGTGAGGAAAATGGCCTTGATTCTGATCTTGAGGGCAAACTCCGGCCTAAACCCGGAATCCGCGTCTCGCTCGATTTAGCCTGCGGCGTTTTAGACGGTTGTTTGCGGAGGCGCAATCAATCGTCGCCTCAAAACTTCGCAATTCATTGAAATGTCAATGATTTTTTAGTTTGCTGAAGTTTTCCGGCAGATTCCGGCGCCGCGCGCTCATCTGGCGGGGGCAACCGCCGAAATTATGACGAAGGCCTGCGCCAGCGGCCAATCGTCCGTAATCGACAGGTCGATCTGCGCCTGCATGCCCTCGGGCGTCAGTTCCTGGAGCCTGGCCAGCGCCCCGCCGGTCAGCCGCATCGACGGCCGCCCGCCGGGCAGGTTCACCACCCCCATGTCCTTCCACCACACCCCGCGCCGGATACCGGTGCCGAGCGCCTTGGAGCACGCTTCCTTGGCGGCGAAGCGCTTGGCGTAGGTTGCGACCACCATCTTCTCGTTGTTGGCGCGGCGCATCGCCTTGGCCCGTTCGGCGTCGGTGAAGATGCGATCGAGGAAGCGCTCGCCATGGCGCTCGATCACCTTGGCGACCCGGGTGATGTCGATCAGGTCGGAGCCGATGCCGATGATCATGCGCCGGCCACACCCTGCGCCTTGGCGCGGCCGCGGTCCATCGCCGCGCGCATCTCGCGCACCGTCCCGGCGATGCCGACGAACAGCGCCTCGCCCATCATGAAATAGCCGATGTTGAGCTCGCGGATTTCCGGCAGCGCCGAGATCGTCTCCGCGGTCTCATAGTCGAGCCCGTGGCCGGCATGGACCTCGAGCCCGGCCGCCTGCGCGAGCCTTGCGCCGTCGACGATGCGCTTCCATTCGGCGTCCGCCTTGTCCTTGTGGCCATCGACGACGGCGTCGCACCAGCCGCCGGTGTGGATCTCGATCACGGGTGCCTTCAGCTTCGCGGCCATCTCGATCTGCCTGGGATCGGCCGCAATGAACAGCGAGACCCGGATGCCGGCATCATTGAGCCGCGCGATGAACGGGGCCAGCGCATTGTGCTGGCCGACCACGTCGAGGCCGCCTTCGGTGGTGAGCTCCTGGCGCCGTTCCGGTACCAGGCAGACCGCGTGAGGCTTGGTGGCGAGCGAGATCCGCAGCATGTCGTCGGTCGCCGCCATCTCGAAATTCAGCGGCCTCGATATCTCGGCCTTGAGCCGCGCCATGTCTTCGTCACGGATATGGCGGCGATCCTCGCGCAGATGCGCGGTGATGCCATCGGCGCCGGCCGCGATCGCAGCAAGCGCCAGCCGCACCGGGTCGGGCCGCGCCCCGCCCCGCGCATTGCGCAGGGTCGCGACGTGATCGACGTTGATACCGAGACGGAGCGGAGCAGCCTTTAACATGTCTCTGACCTGTAGTCCGAGCCTGTCGGGCACGGGCGTCGCCGTTTGCAGGACGGGGTCGCTTCCGCCCGCCGACGCCGCGCGCATCGATCCTTACCCATTGACGCGCTCGACCCGTGCAACGACGGCCTTGGCGCGCAACTGCGCGATGATAGCGCTGAGATGCTTGAGGTCATAGACCTCAAGATCGATGGTCAGCTCCGTGAAGTCGGGCGATTGACGCGACATGTGGATGTTGTCGATATTGCCGTCATGCTCGGCGATCACGGTCGCGATCTGGGCGAGGCTGCCGGGTTCGTTGACATTGTGCACCAGGATCCGCGCCGGGAAGCGCTGCGGCATGGTCTCGTCGATGTCCCAGCGCACGTCGAGCCAGCGCTCCGGCTCCTCCTCGAAATCCTTCAGCGCCGGCGACTGGATCGGATAGATCGTGATCCCCTCGCCCGGCGTGACGATGCCGACGATGCGGTCGCCCGGCACCGCGCCGCCGTTCGGCGCGAACTTCACCGGCAGGTCGGAGTTGATGCCGCGCACCGGAATCACCGAGGCGGCGCGCGCCGGATGCGGCGGGGTCTGTGTCTTCAGCTTGGCGGCAAGCCCCTTCTTGGCGCCGTAGCGCACCAGCCGCTCTTCCTTGTAGTCGGGATACATCGCGCGCGCGACATCGGAAGCCTTGATCTCGCCGCGTCCAACCGAGGCCATCACCTCCTCGATCGAGGTGCGCGCGAGCCGCGGCAACGCGCCCTTCAATTTGTCGTCGGCATATTCGATCTTGGCGCGGGCAAACAGGCGGTCGACGATTCGGCGGCCGAGGCCGGCATACTGGTCGCGCACGGCATCGCGGGTGGCACGCCGGATCGCGGCGCGCGCCTTGCCGGTGCGGGCGAGCGCCTCCCACGCCGATGGCGGCGCCGACTGCGCCTTCGAGGTCAGCACCTCGACCTCGTCGCCGTTCTGCAGCTCGGACGACAACGGCGCGAACTTGCCGTTGATCTTGCAGCCGACCGCGCTGTTGCCGACGGCGGTGTGCACCGCATAGGCGAAGTCGATCACGTTGGCGTTGCGCGGCAGTGCGATCAGCTTGCCCTTCGGGGTGAAGCAGAACACCTGGTCATGGAACAGCTCGAGCTTGGTGTGCTCGAGGAATTCTTCCGGATTGGAGCTCTCCGAGAGGATGCCGATGGTGTGGCGCAGCCAGGCGAAGGCGTTGGATTCGTGCTTGAGCCGCTCATGCGGCGAGCCGGCCCCTTCCTTGTAGAAGGCATGCGCGGCGATGCCGAACTCGGCGATCTGGTTCATCTCCTCGGTGCGGATCTGCAATTCGACGCGTTGCTTGCCCGGACCGATCACCGTGGTGTGGATCGAGCGGTAGTCGTTCTGCTTCGGGGTCGAGATGTAGTCCTTGAAGCGGCCCGGCACCACCGGCCAGGTGGTGTGCACGATGCCGAGCGCGCGGTAGCAGGCGCCGACGTCGTCGAGGATGACGCGGAAGCCGTAGATGTCGGACAGCTGCTCGAAGCCGACCGACTTGCGCTCCATCTTGGTCCAGATCGAAAACGGCTGCTTGCGGCGACCGAACACCCGCGCGGTGATGCCGTTCTTCTGCAGGTTCTTGGAGAGCTGGGTTTCGATCTCGCCGATCAGATTGCGGTTGCGCTCGGCCAGGGAATCGAGCCGCTGCTGGACCACGGCATAGGCCTCGGGATCGAGCACGAAGAACGACAGGTCCTCGAGCTCTTCGCGCATCTCCTGCATACCCATGCGGCCGGCCAGCGGCGCATAGATGTCCAGCGTCTCATCGGCGATGCGGCGCCGCGAGGCCGGCGGCATGAACTCCATGGTCCGCATGTTGTGCAGGCGATCTGCGAGCTTGATCAAGAGCACGCGGACGTCGTCGGCGATCGCCAGCAGCAGCTTGCGCAAATTCTCGGCCTGCTTGGCCTCGCGCGACACGAGTTCCAGCCGCTTCAGCTTGGTGAGGCCTTCGACCAGCGCGCCGATCTCGTGGCCGAACACATGGTCGATCTCGGCCCGCGTCGCCTCGGTGTCCTCGATCGTGTCGTGCAGCAGCGCCGCCACGATCGTGGCGTCGTCGAGCTTGAGGTTGGTGAGGATCGCGGCGACCTCGAGCGGATGCGAGAAATAGGGATCGCCGGAGGCACGCGTCTGGGTGCCGTGCGCCTTCATGGCGTAGACATAGGCGCGGTTGAGCAGGTCTTCGTTGGTGTCGGGGTTGTAGGAACGGACGCGCTCGACAAGGTCATATTGTCGCATCATGCGCGTCCGCGGCCTGGCCGGCCGCTCCGCCGCGGACGACGCCGGCGCCACCGCAACCGTTTCGGTTGCAGCCTGCATCTGGATGGAACTGCGGCGTCGATACGCCATGAACTCGCTGCCTCTCGCGCGGGACCGAAGCGTCCCTTCCTCAATCTAGTGCGCTTTCGAACGAAGCTGCACCCCGCGCGGGCCCTGGGACCATTCAATTTCCCGCGCCCGCATAGGACGCACCGTAACAGCGAAATTGTCAACAAAAGCAAAGGCCCGGAGCAATGTCCGGGCCTTTTTCAAATCCGTTCCAAACGAGGCAGCTGAACGACGGGCTTACTCGTCTTCCTCGGGCTGCTCTTCCGGGGGAGCGAGGCCTTCGAGGCCCTTCAGCAGCTCTTCCTCGGTCATGCGCTCGACCGCGACCTCGGTGTCGTCGGCGTCAACGCTGGCACCAGCGGAACCGATCAGCGGCACAGTGTCCGGCTCGGGCTCGTCCACCTCGACGAACTTCTGCAGGGAGTGTACCAGTTCCTCCTTGAGGTCTTCCGGCGAGATCGTCGAATCGGCGATCTCGCGCAACGAAACGACCGGGTTCTTGTCGTTGTCGCGATCAACCGTGAGTTGCGACCCCGACGAGATCATCCGGGCGCGATGCGCAGCCAACAGGACGAGGTCGAAGCGATTGTCGACCTTATCAATGCAATCTTCGACGGTGACGCGAGCCATCTCGAGGCGCTCCGTGGTAAAAGGGACCGAACATGTAGGTTATGAGGGTTAGTTATAGGGCTAGTCCCGGTTTCGCAAGGTAAAATTTGTGATTTGCCTTCCCAACAGGCTCTGATAACCCGGTCCGCCGGGGCCAGAAGGGCCGGAGCGTCTGACGACATGGCTAGGTTGCCGTCCCAGACAAGTAAATCTCTTCATTGCAATGTCAAAAGTCTAGGCTTTTTGCCCTCGCCTCACCATAATTGCGGTGGTGATTGTCGTAGGGAAAGATTCACTGAACTTTAGGCAGCAACGCTGGAAATTGCGCGCGGTCGGTCGTCGTTGCGCTAAGAACACTAACAACTACGCGAGAACACTTTGATGTCGTCACCTGTTTCCAACAAGATCGCGCTCTTCATCGACGGAGCCAATCTTTATGCAACCGCAAAGACCCTCGGCTTCGACATCGACTACAAACGCCTCCTCAAGGAATTCCAGCGCCGAGGAACACTGCTGCGAGCATTCTACTACACGGCGATCATCGAGGATCAGGAGTATTCGTCGATCCGTCCGTTGATCGACTGGCTCGACTACAACGGCTACACCGTCGTCACCAAGGCGACCAAGGAATTCATCGACGCCAGCGGCCGCCGCAAGGTGAAGGGCAATATGGACATCGAGCTCGCCGTCGATGCCATGGAACTTGCCGAGCACATCGATCAGATGATTCTGTTTTCCGGCGACGGCGATTTCCGCTCGCTGGTCGAGGCCGTGCAGCGTCGTGGCGTTCGCGTCACCGTGATCTCCACGATTGCCAGCCAGCCGCCGATGATCGCCGACGAGCTGCGCCGCCAGGCCGACGTCTTCACCGACCTGGTCGAGCTGCAATCCAAGCTTGGCCGCGATCCGTCCGAACGGCCGGCGCCGCGCGAACCGCGTCACCACTCCCCGCAATTCCTGCAGCGCGCGACCACGATGGCCCCACGGGGAGCCGATGACGATTTCGACGAGTAATCTCGTCGCCGCACCGCAGCGTCCCGACAGCAACTGCCAGCTCTGTCCAAGGCTGGCCAACTTCCGCGCAGAAGCCCGCGCGCGCAACCCGGACTGGTTCAACTCCCCGGTGGAGTCGTTCGGCGATCCGAACGCGCGGTTGCTGATCGTCGGCCTTGCGCCCGGTATGCAGGGCGCCAACCGGACCGGCCGTCCCTTCACCGGCGACTACGCCGGGGACCTGCTCTATGCGACCCTGCTCGAATATGGCTTCGCCAGCGGCGTCTATCAGGCGCGGCCGGACGATGGCCTGACGCTGGTCGACAGCCGGATCAGCAACGCGGTGCGCTGTGTGCCGCCGCAGAACAAGCCGCTGCCGGCCGAGATCAACACCTGCCGGCAGTTCCTCAGCGCCACCATCGCTGCGATGCCGAAGGTGTGGGCCATCGTGCTGCTCGGACGCATCGCCCACGAATCGACCCTGAAGGCATTGGGCGTTCGCCTGGCCGCGGCGCCGTTTGTGCACGGCGCCGTGCATAGCGTCGGCAAGTACAAGCTCTACGACAGCTACCACTGCTCGCGCTACAACACGAACACAGGCGTGCTGACGACCGACATGTTCCGCAAGGTGTTCGCGACAGTGCGCAGGGATCTGGAGACCTGACGAAGCGTGGGAGCACCATGCCGGACAATCCATACGTGCCGTTGCGTCCTATCGACTGGGACGCGGACGAGGTGACGACGGCAATCGGGGAGATCGTTGCCGACGCGCTCGCCGGCTTTGACCCCGTGGACTTCTGGCCGGCACACCCAAGTGATGACGGCTTGCCGGACGGCACCGCGAGCTTCTACTTCGGTGCCACAGGGATGATCTGGGCGCTCAACTATCTCAAGTGGGTTGGGGCGACGAAGGCCTCATTCGATTTCAGTCCGATCCTGCCGCGGCTGATCGAGAACAACAGGGCCGAGTTCGCAGAACGGGATTACTCGGCACACGGATCACTCCTGTTCGGCGATCTTGGCAGTCTCCTCCTCGTGATGCGGCTGCAACCCGACGCTGCAGTCGCCTCTCAAATCTATGACCGCGCCGAAGCAAACAGTTCGCTCCCAATCCGCGAACTGATGTGGGGCATGCCCGGCTCAATGCTGGCTTGCATCCACATGCACGAGATGACCGGTGAAGAGCGTTGGCGCGCCCTGTTCAAGATGCAGGCGGCTCGGCTCTTGTCCGAGCTGGAAGACACCGAGCTGGGACCGCTGTGGCGACAGGATCTGTACGGTCATCATCACCGTTGGCTTGGTCCCGTGCACGGCTATGCCGGGAACATGATCCCGTTGCTGCGCGGCTGGAGCTGGCTGGAAGAAGAGCAGCGCGCGTCGCTGACCACGATCATGCCGCAGACCCTGACACGGAACGCGTGGCGAACCGCCGCAGGCATCAACTGGCCGGCCGTCGCCGGCGGCACCGCGCGTCTGTGCCAGCACTGCCACGGCGCACCAGGCATGGTCACGACGTTTGCCGACGCGCCCTTGCAATCGCGTGAGCTGGACGAGTTGCTCCGGCAGGGCGGCGACTTTACCTGGAACGCCGGCCCGCTCAGCAAGGGCTCCAACCTCTGTCACGGCACAGGCGGCAACGGCTACGCCTTCCTGAAGCTGTTCCGCCGGATCGGCGACGCCCATTGGCTTGAACGGGCACGATCGTTCGCGATGACGGCCATCGCCCAATGCCGCGAAGCAAGGTCGGAGCTCGGACGCGGCCGCTATTCGTTATGGACCGGCGACGTCGGTCTGGCGGTCTATCTCTGGGATTGCCTAACCGGCGACCCCCGCTTCCCGACGATCGACGTGTTCTAACGAACGATCGGATTGTCCTGACGCCAGTTGCAGAACCCCGCAAATGCCATAAGCGACGGCCTGCGGGGCTGAGGACATCAGCGAAATTTCGGAATACTAGAAAAGTACCCCTGAGTTGCCCGACGTGTCAAGTTGCTTGGTCGAACGCCGGCCGCTGCCGGCTGCTTTGCATGGGGTTGTTTTCGATATTTTAGCAGCGCTCCCTGCGACGACTGCTCCAGCTAGTTCTTCCGCGGATTGTCCTTCAGCCATTCCAGCACGTCGCCGGCGTTCCGGTCGGGTGGGAACACCGGATAGAACACGTGCGTGATGCGGGCGTCGTCGATCACAAGCGCCAGCCGCTTGATCAGGGTCAGGCCCGCCACCGACATCGTCGGCAACCTCAGCGCGTGGGTGAGTTCGAGCGCCTCGTCCGACAGCACCGGGAACGGCAAATGCAGGCGCGACGCCATCTCGATCTGATAGTCATTGCTTTGCGTCGACAGCCCGAACACCTGCGCGGCACCGGCGGCCTTCAGCTCGGCGAACAGGTCGCGGAAGGCGCAGGTCTGCGGCGTACAGCCGCGCGCACCCGGGATCATGTCCCAATCGTCGACCAGCCCGATCTTGCCGGGCTCGCCGGTTCGCGGATAGGCGAACACCACGGTGCGACCCTCGAGCGCCGACAGCGTCACCGACGTGTCGTTGGTGGCCCGCAAGGTCACGGGCGGGATCGTCATGCCCGAGAGGTGCGCCGCGCCGCCATCGTCCTTCGGCGCCGGGATCTTGCTCCAGTCAACGTCGGTGAGGCTGCCTTGGCTCATCGGCCCATCTCCATCCGTCGTCATCCGAAATGACGACTTGAACGCTACCCCCGCGCCCGCAACAAGCGGCCCTTTTCGCGGGACCAGTCGCGCTTCTTCTCGCTCTCGCGCTTGTCGTGCAGCTTCTTGCCCTTGGCGATCGCGAGCAGCAGTTTGGCACGGCCGCGCTCATTGAAGTACAGTTTTAGCGGAATGAGCGTCATGCCCTCGCGGTCGACCGCCCCGAGCAGCTTGTTGATCTGCTTGCGATGCAGCAGCAGCTTTCGCGGCCGCTTCGGCTCGTGGTTGAAGCGGTTGGCCTGGAGATATTCCGGGATGTTGGCGTTGATCAGCCACAGCTCGCCGTTCTTGGAATCCGCATAGGATTCCGCGATCGTGCTCTTGCCGCTGCGGATCGACTTCACCTCGGTGCCGGTCAGCGAGATGCCGGCCTCGATCGTGTCCTCGATGGCGTAGTTGAAGCGGGCCTTTCGGTTTTCGGCGACAACCTTGATCGGGCGTTCGTTCTTGTCGGCCACTTTAGCTCTTCTTGAGGAGGTCGCGGATTTCCGTCAGCAGCACGACCTCGTCGGACGGCTTCGGCGGTTCGGCGGGCTTGGCCTCATCCTTGCGCTTGAACTGGTTCATGGCGCGAATGACCAGGAACAGGACGAAGGCGATGATCAGGAAGTTCAGCGTCAGCGTCAGGAAGTTGCCCCAGGCCAGCACCGCGCCCTGCTTCTTGGCGTCGGCCAGGTTGGTTGCGGTGACCGCCTTGGAAAGCCCGGTGAAGTAGTTGGAGAAGTCGAGACCACCGGTGATCGCGCCGATGATCGGCATGATGATGTCGCCCACCAGCGAGGTGACGATCGCGCCGAAGGCTGCACCGATGATGACGCCGACGGCGAGGTCGACGACATTGCCCTTCATGGCGAATTCGCGGAATTCCTTCAGCATCCCCATCCCCTTCTGTTCGACATTGCGTACGGCATCATTCACGGCGGCACGGTCCCGGTTCAGTTGATCAGGCCGGCATGCACCATGGCGCTGCGGACGGCCTGGCGGGTCGATTCAGAGACCGGCACCATCGGCAGGCGCAGCTTCTCGTCCAGCTTGCCGAGCAGCGACATCGCATACTTCACCGGCGCGGGATTGCTCTCGATGAACAGGTTGGTGTGCAGCGGCATCAGCTTGTCATGGATCTTCAACGCGGTGGTGACATCGCCCTTCTGCCAGGCGGTCTGGAACTCGGAGCACAGCCGCGGCGCGACGTTCGAGGTGACCGAGATGCAGCCATGGCCGCCATGCGCCATGTAGCCGATGATGGTGGCGTCCTCGCCGGACAGCTGGTTGAAGTCCTCGCCCATCGCCGCGCGCTGCTGCGACACACGCACCATGCTGGCGGTCGCGTCCTTGACGCCGGCGATGTTCTTCAGCTCGAACAGCCGCTTCATGGTGTCGACCGACATGTCGATCACCGAGCGCGGCGGGATGTTGTAGATGATGATCGGAATCCCGATCGCATCGTTGATCGCCTTGAAGTGCTGGTACATGCCTTCCTGGGTTGGCTTGTTGTAGTACGGCGTCACCACCAGCACGGCGTTGGCGCCGGCCTTCTCGGCGTGCTCGGCGAGCTCGATCGCCTCCTTGGTCGAATTCGAGCCGGCACCGGCGATCACGGGCACCCGGCCCTTGGCCTCCTCGATGCACCACTCGACCACGCGCTTGTGCTCGTCATGGCTCAGCGTCGGGCTCTCACCCGTGGTGCCGACCGGCACCAGGCCGTGCGTACCCTCGGCGATCTGCCAGTTCACGAGGCCGCGGAACGCCGCCTCATCGACCGAGCCGTTTTTGAAGGGCGTCACCAAGGCAGTGAATGATCCCCGGAATTTTGTCTTGGCTGCCATGGACTTCCTCCAAACGCTTCAGGCTAAAGGCTAGGTCGACGGACCCTTGTTGTTGTCGTGCTTCACGTCCGTGCAACCGGCACCCGGTTGATGCGAAACGCCATGAAGGGCAATTCATATCGGGTCTGGCCGACAGGCGAAAGGGCCGTACCGTACCTATTCCCAACGGTAATCTGCGGCGCGCAATACCGCGTCCAGCCGCGATTTTGCCGTTGTGCTGGCGCAAACAGCCGCACCGGCAGGCTTCTTAGTATTTTGTCTACGTTTTCAATCAAATAAGAACCCATGGCCCAAACGACCGGTTGATTCGGGGCCGCAGAGGACTTCTGTGATCCGTTCCGTTCGCGCAGGCACATTGCGGTCGACGGCGCTGGCGACGAGCCTGGCGCTGGTGGTCGGCCTTGCCGCCATCACGCCCGATGTTCAGGCCGCCGAGGATGTTCCGGCCGCAAAGCCGGCTGCTCAGGATACGGCTGCAAGGAGCACGGGTTCCAAGGTGGCTGGCTCAAAGCCGGCAGCAGCCAAGAACGGCGAAGCCAAGAAGAGCGAAAGCAAGAAGAGCGAAGCCAAGCATACCGACGCGGCAAAGACGACCTCCTCCAGGTCGAGTGCGGTCAAGACCGACGGCGCCAAGGCCGCTTCTGCCAAGACCGACGCTCCCAAGGCAACGGCCGCGAAGACCACCGAAGCCAAGGGCACGACGTCGAAGGCCACTGCGTCCAAGACGACCGAGTCCAAGACCACGGCATCCAAGCCCGCCTCCCCGGCCGCAACAGGAAGTCTGCCGACGAACAAGCCGGCGCCTGCCCGCGCCGCCGCCCCCGCGCTGGTTCCGGCAACCCGCCAGCATGCCGCGCCGATCGTGCGCAAGCCGGTGCTGCCTGCCGCGGTGGCTGCAACATCATCGACGTCGCAGTCGGACAAGGACGCGCTTGCCAGCGTCGTCGAGTTGCTGCGCAAGCGCAGGCCTTCTGATGCCACCGAGGCTGAAGCCTCGATCTCCGATCCGGTGGCGCGCAAGCTTGCAGAATGGCTGATCCTGCGCAGCGAGGACAATGGCGCTTCGGTCGAGCGCTACCGCGCCTTCCTTGACGCCAATCCGAGCTGGCCGTCACAGACCTTCCTGCGCCGCCGCATCGAAGCATCGCTATGGGACGACCATCGCGACGACTCCACAGTCTGGGCCTGGTTCCAGAATGAATCGCCGGTCTCGGCCAAGGGCCGGCTCGCACTCGCCAAGGTGATGATCGGCCGCGGTGACCGCGGCAATGCCGAACGTTTGGTGCGCGAAGCCTGGCGCAACGACCCGATGAGCGAGGACACCGAAACCACCGCGCTCGATCTGTTCGGCTCGTTCCTGACCGCCGGCGACCACAAGGCGCGCATGGACACCATGCTCTACGGCACCGACAACGAGGCCGCCGGCATCCGCGCGGCCAAGCGTCTCGGCTCCGGCTATCTGGCACTTGCCAAGGCGCGCATCGCGGCCAACCGCAAGGGCTCGAACCTGCGTGCGCTGCTGGAAGCGGTCCCGAGTGACCTGTCCGGCGACACCGGCTATCTGTTCGCCAAGATCCAGCTGCTCCGCCGCGAAGAGAAATTCACGGAGGCCGCCCGGCTGATGCTGAGCGCACCGAAGGAGGCCTCGCGTCTCTACAACGTCGACGAATGGTGGGTCGAGCGCCGCCTGCTGGCGCGCAAGATGATCGACGTCAACGAGTTTCGCACCGCCTATCTGATCGCGCGCGACGCGGCACTGCCCGCCCGCGACATCTACAAGACCGAGCAGGAATTCACCGCAGGCTGGATCGCGCTGCGCTTTCTCGACGATCCCTCCCTCGCCGCCCAGCACTTCGCGCGGATCGGCGTCGGCAGCGCCAACCCGACTGCGCTGGCGCGTGCCGGCTATTGGCAGGGCCGCGCCGCGGAAGCCGCCGGCCGCGGCCAGGAGGCGCGCGCCGCCTATGCACGCGCGGCCGAGCAGTCGACCAGCTATTACGGTCAGCTCGCGCGCGCAAAACTCGGCTTGCCGCAGATCGAGCTGAACAGCGCGCCGCGCGGCCGCGGTGCCGATCGGCTGGAGATCGTGCGCGCAGTCGGGCTGCTCTACGAAATCGACGCGCGCGAGCTCGCGATTCCGATCTTTAGCGACATGGGCGACAATGGCGATCCGGAAGCGCTGGCCGGCCTCGGCGAGCTGACCGCGCGCAATGGCGACGCCCGCGGCATGCTGCTGATGGGCAAGTCGGCACTCAACCGCGGACTGCCGTTCGACCACTACGCCTATCCGGTGAACGGCATCCCGTCGTTCCGCCAGGTCGGGCCCGAGGTCGAACAGAGCGTCGTCTACGCGATTGCGCGCCAGGAGAGCGCGTTCAATCCCGCCGTGGTGTCGCCGGCGCAGGCCTATGGCCTGATGCAGGTGACGCCGGACGCCGGACGCTATGTCTGCAAGCGCGCCGGCATCGGCTTCGACCTCAACCGGATGAAGACCGATCCGGTCTACAATGCGATGCTCGGCGCGGCCGAGCTCGGCGGCCTGCTCGAGGACTATCGCGGCTCCTACATCCTGACCTTCGCCGCCTACAATGCCGGCCGGGGCAGCGTGAAGAAGTGGATCGAGCGCTACGGCGATCCGCGCGACCCCAAGGTCGACGCGGTCGACTGGGTCGAGCTGATTCCGTTCTCGGAGACGCGGAACTACGTCCAGCGGATCATGGAGAACCTGCAGGTCTACCGCGCCCGCTTCGGCGGCGGCACCAGATTGCAGATCGAGGCCGACCTGCACCGCGGCACCAGCGCGGAGTGAGCCGGCGCGACCGGTTTTCAACAGGCCCGCGACAGGCGACTTGCCATCGCCACCCAACATCCATTCAAGCCATTGTTTTAGCTTGGTTTTTCTGCGCTATCGCTGACCCGAGCTCCCCAATCGGCGCCCTATATAAAGGCTCGACGGCCATCCCGAGGCGGCCAGCCGTGGAGCTGCCACCAAATCACCTTGTCGCAATCTGAATCTGCCGCTTGCGGCTCAGCGTCCAGTCGGGCATATCGGCGCCACCGGAGAGGTGGCCGAGTGGCTGAAGGCAACGCTTTGCTAAAGCGTCATACGGTCTCAAGCTGTATCGAGGGTTCGAATCCCTCCCTCTCCGCCACGCTCAAGACCTTGGCCTCCCCTGGCCAACCACCCGATCGAATCGAAGACGCCGCCGGACAGCATTCGGCGCGCCCCTGATCGACCTCAGCCGCCGCCGCGCGTCGACGGATCGAGATTTCTGTTCTCGCCCGGCGGGATCGGCCCGAAGCCCGGATACCTGTACCAGGTCGGAGGAGCCACCTGTTCACTTGGGCGGATGATGAGGTGCGGTCGTACGCGGCGGTGATGTGCCGTCGCGGCATCGGCAACCGCAGTCCACAGAATCACAAGGGGCAACGTCAAGGCCAAGGAAGAACGCAAGCCAGCACGCATCGGGATCACTCCGCTTCATCGAACAGGTGATCACTGAACCCAGCGCTCTATTCTGCCGTGGCCTCTCGCATGCGATCAAAACGGCGAGACCGCCGGGCCGCGACGCCGGAATGTGACATTTTTCTTATACGCAACACGGCTATCCTCGTCGCCAATCTGGGCCACCGAGGGTCAGGCGATGAAGCAATACGTGACGATAGGGGTTGCAGTCATTGTGGGCGCGGCCCTGATCGAGGTCGCGCTGGTTCCTGGCCTCCTGATTGGCGGCGCAGCCATGCTCGCTCCCAACATTCTGCCCGGCTTGCGTCGCCGCAATCGAAAATCGGTTGCGACCGCGCGTCAAAATTCTGCGCGCTCCGCGTCCTTGCTGAACCAGCTCCCGGTCAAGCTGCCGTTGACGCTGCTGCCGAAGCTCGCGCTTGGGCGCACCGTCGCCAAGACCATCACATTCCGCGTCATCGTCACCAGCCTCGACTTCACCACGAACTATCTGGTGATCGGTGAACTCGCCACCGCGGCCGGTCTGTCATCCTTCAACCTGGTCGCCGGCCCTCTGTTCTATCTGGCCCACGAAGCCGCCTGGAACTACTTCAGATCGTCTGATACCCCGGTCGCCCTGCGCGCGCTTGCACCGCCGGCAGAGGACGCTCAATCAGCCGACGGCAGCGTCACGATCAGCCGCGCCCTCGCCAAGACCATCACCTACCGCACGATCGCAACCGTGGTCGACTTCACCACCAACTATGTGGTGGTACGGAACATCACGGAAGCGACGATCCTGTCGGCCAGCGGCTTCATACTTGGTCCGTTCGTTTATTTCGGGCACGAGAAGGCCTGGGACTATTTCACCTCGCGAGCCGAGCGCGCGATTGACCTGTTGCCGCCGAGCGAGACGAGACTGCTGCCGGCGCCGGCATGATCAAGACGGGTCGAGAAGCACCCGACCTTGATCGAGCACCCGACCTTGATCGCTGATCGCGGGAATGGTGACCTTCAACGACACCATTCCGTCCCTCACGAGTGCCCGAGAGGCCCCAGCCCTTGCCGCGCCGCGCGCAGCGGCCGCGGAAAGGCCTGTGCGCAAGCGACGCCGAGTAGCGCGAGGCCGCCGCCGATGACATGGAATGGCTTCACCGGCTCGCCCAGCATCACGATCGCGGCCGCGGCGGTCAGCACCGGCAACAGGTTCATGAAGATCGCGCAGCGGTTCGGGCCGAGCTGCGCGACACCGCGGATCCACAGGAACGGCAGCACCACCGAGGCCAGCGCGCCGGCATAGATGATCAGCGGCAGCGTTGCGGCGTTGACCTGCCGCAGCGGCGCCGGCGTTGCGAGAAATGCGGGAAACATCACCGCCAGCGCACACAGCGCCTGCATGTAGGTCGACTGCCACCCGGTGATCGGCAGATTCCAGCGCTTCAGCAGCACGCCGTACAACGCGTAGACGATCGCGGCGAGCAGCATCAACGCGTCGCCCGCATGCACGCCGTTCTGCAACAGCGAAGACAAGTCGCCGCCGCTGACGAGATAGACGAGGCCGGCAAACGACAGCGGCGCGCCGCAGATCATGCCGAGCGTCGGCTGCTCGCCGAGCAGCGCGGCACTGAGGCCAACGGTCAGGAGCGGCGTCAAGGCTGTGAACACCGCCATGTTGGTCGCGGTCGTGGTCTCGGCCGCGAGGTACGACAGGCTCTGGAACAGGCACATCGCCAGGAAGCCGAGGATCGCGAGTGGCCCGAGATGCGGCCAGATCGCGAGACGATTGCGCCAGGCTCCGTGCGCCACGAACGGAGACATCAGCAGGACCGCGACCAGCAGACGATAGAAGGTGATCGCCTGCGGACCGATCGTGTGCGCCGAGAGACGGGAGACGATGACGTTGCCCGCCCACAGGACGATGGCAACGAAGGGATAGAGAAGTGCGGCTTTCTGCTTGAACATGACCTTGGCAGCGCGTTGGTGAAAGACCCACCAGCAACTACTTGTCGCGCCAACGTCCGTCTCACGCTAGAGTGACGTCACCTAGCGAGATTGGGACATGAAATGAGGAAGTGTTGGACGAGCTGATCACGCGGCACCTCGACTATCACGCCACGGCGCGGCCGATGGCGGCGATGGAGATCGACTATCCGAGCGGCGCGTCGACCGGCCTGCACGCGCATCCGCGCGGCCAGCTGCTCTACGCGATCGAGGGCGTGATGATCGTGCGCTGTGCCGAGGGCACCTGGGTGGTGCCGCCCAATCGTGCGGTGTGGCTGGTCGCAGGACTCGAGCACGAGGTCCGCATGTGCGGCGCGGTCAAGATCCGCACCGTGTTCGTCGATGCCGGCGCGGCTCCCGATCTACCGCAGACCAGCTGCGTGTTCACGGTCTCGCCGCTGCTGCGCGAATTGTTCGTCGCCGCGATGCGCGTGCCGCTGGACTACGCGCCTGCGACCTCGGACGAGCGCCTGATGCACGTGCTGCTCGACCAGTTGCGCGAGGTCGATGTGCTGCCGTTGCATCTGCCGATGCCGCGCGACCAAAGGCTCGCGCGGATCTGCGCGACGCTGGTGAGCCGCCCGGACGATGCCTCCACCGCCGAGCAGTGGGCAAACCGCTTGAGGTTGACGTCGAAGACGATCCATCGTCTGTTCGCCAGGGAAACCGGCATGACGTTCGGCGAATGGCGTCAGCAGGCGCGTCTGCTGTTCGCGCTCGAACGCCTCGCGCGCGGCGCGCGGGTGGTCGATGTCGCGCTCGATGCCGGCTATGCCAGCCAGAGCGCCTTCACCGCGATGTTCCGCCGGCATTTTGGCGTGCCGCCGAACGCTTTCTATCGGTAAGTCGTCGAGGCGAAGAACTAGCGCTCCGCAGGCACCGACTGCGCCGCCGGCCCCAGGATCCATTCCCTGAATGCCGTGATCTTCGGAAGCGACTGCCTGTTGTCGGGGCAGAGGAGATAATACGCGAACTCTTCCAGATGTGCGGTCTCCAGCAGCTGGACCAGTTCTCCGCTCTCGATCTCGCTTGCGACCATCGCCGCCGGCAGCAGCCCAGCGCCCTGCCCGGTCAGCACGGCCTTCAGCAGCAGACTGCTGTCATCGAACGACGGTCCGCGCGGCGCGCGCACCTCCGCGATGCCGTTGGCCTGAAACCACAGGCTCCAGCCCTTGCGATCGGCGTCATGCACCTGCGGCCAGGTCGCGAGGTCGCCGGGAGATGCCGGCCGGCCGAGACGCGCAACCAGCGACGGCGCGGCCACCACCACCATCTCGACTGTCACGACGCGGTCGCTGCGCAGCCCCGGATAGCGGCCGAGGCCGTGGCGCACCGCGACGTCGATGCCGCTGCGCGAGAAATCGATCAGCGTGTTGCTGGTGACGATCTGCAGATCGATCTCGGGATGGGTGTTCTGAAACGACGTCATGCGCGGCACCAACCAGGCCGACGCAAAGAACGGCGTGACGCTCACCGTCAGCGTGCCGACATCAACGGATGCAGCGACGCGGCGCGATGCCTCCGCGATCTGGCGAAACGCATTGCGGATCGACGGCAGATAGTCGCGTCCGGCGTCGGTGAGATAGATGCCGCGCGGCACCCGCTCGAACAGCTTGACGCCGAGATGCGCCTCCAGCGTCTTGAGCATCTGGCTGACCGCGCCCGGCGTCACGTACAGCTCCTCGGCCGCGAGCTTCACCGAGAGATGGCGGGCGGCGGATTCGAATGCTTTGAGCGCGTTCAGGGGCGGAAGCCGGTTTTCCATGATTTAGATCTTCTAATCTCAATTGCGTAGCAAATCTGGTTTGCCAATCCGACGTCCCAGGCGCTCTATCAGCTATCTTAACGCTGAAAGCCGCGTCAACGCAGAGAAAGTCGAACCAATAAGATTAGATCATCTAATCTTTCGTTCCGGCGTTCGCCAGCTGCTTTCGGTTCCTTTGATGAAGCCAGGACTGATGGAACCAGGACATGATTGACGTCCCAAACACACTCGCTCTGCACGAGGTCGCTGCAGACGGCCATCCCAACCAACTCGTCGATCGCATCAACGAATCGCAATCCGGCAGCCTGCCCGGCCTGCTCGACTTCCGATGGCTCAATGCCGGACGCGGCCACATCAGCGGTCGCTTCGAGATCTCAGCGAAGCACTTCTCGCCGCACGGGCTGCTGCATGGCGCAAGCATCGTCGCGTTGGCGGACACTGCATGCGGGTTCGGCTGCCTCGCCTCCTTACCGGAGGGCGCGATCGGCTTCGCCACCGGAGAGTTGAAGACGAACTTCATCGGCGCAGCGCGCGAAGGCGGCGTGAGCTGCGACGCGCGCCTCGTTCACGCCGGCCGCACCACCCAGGTGTGGGATGCCGAAATCCGCAGCGAGTCGACCGGCAAGACCATCGCGCTGTTTCGTTGCACGCAGATGCTGCTTTACCCGCCGGCCAAGGCTGGCGGTCGCGCGCCGCAGGGAGAACGATCGTGAGGGACGCCGTCATGCACGCCGGTTATCAGCGAGCAAAGCCGTTCTACGGCTGGATTGTCGTCGCGGCGGCTTTCGTCGTGACCTTCATCGGCTTCGGCAGCGCCTACACGTTCTCGTCCTTTGTCGAGTCCTTGCAACGGGAGTTCGGCGCCTCACGCGGCGCGGTGTCGCTGGTGTTCTCCTTCGCGGGCTTCCTGTATTTTGGTCTCGGCATCGTCTCCGGTGCGCTTGCCGATCGCTGGGGCGCACGCAGGCTCGCGGTCCTCGGAATGACCCTCGTCGGCCTCGGCATGGTGCTCGCCGGACAGGCGCAGACCATCCTTCAGGTCTACGCCGCCTACAGCATCGGCATCGGCGCCGGCGTCGGTTGCGCCTATGTCCCGACCTTGGGCGCCGTGCAGCGCTGGTTCGTTCGGCGGCGCGGTTTTGCATCGGGCCTCGCGGTCAGCGGGATCGGGGTCGGGACGCTGGTGATGCCGCCGCTCGCGACCTGGCTGATCGCGAGCTTCGGCTGGCGCGATGCCTACGTCGTGCTGGGCGTCGTCGCCGCCGTCGCCGGGATCGGCGCATCGCTGCTGATCGCGGATGATCCGCGCCGCTACGGCACCGGACCGGACGGTGATCCGCTTGAGGCGGCTTCAAGCACGGCACTCCGCCAAGGCGTTTCGATCCTCGGTGCGGTCCGAACCGCCCGCTTCGCCGGGCTCTACGCGGCCTGCCTGATCAGCGCGTTCGGCGTGTTCGTGCCCTTCGTGCACCTGGTGCCGTTCGCGATCGATCATCAGGTGGCGCCGGCGCTTGCCGTGCTGCTGCTCGGAATGATCGGTGTCGGCAGCACCGCCGGCCGGTTCTTCCTCGGCGGCATCGCCGACAGGATGGGGCGCGATGCGTTCCTGATTGCGATGTATCTCGGCATGGCCGCCGCGCTCGCGATCTGGGCGATCGCAGGCACTTTCTGGTCGCTCACAGTGTTCGCGCTGCTGTTCGGCGTGTTCTATGGCGGCTGGGTCGCGATCCTGCCCGCCGTGGTCACCGACCATTTCGGCGGCCGCAATGTCGGCGGCATCATCGGCATCCTCTACACCAGCGTCGCGTTCGGGACGCTGCTGGGTCCGAGCGCCGCCGGCTTCGCCTTCGATATCAGCCACAGTTACTTCATTCCGGTGGCGATCAGCGCAGCCGCCAACCTCGTCGCCGCCCTCATCGCTGCCGCGACGATGCGAACCGCCTCGCCGATTGGCTCGGTCACGCAGCATTGACGTCGCTATGACGGCCGGTGACATCAGTGCTAGGCTCGGGGATCACCGCCTCCTCGGTTCGAGACCTCTGTGACCCCACGCTTCGCCATGACCAATGCCTGGACCTATCGGCGAGCCGACCGTGACGGCATCGTCGAGCTGGCATCGTGGCACGGCGCCGGTTCGCTCGGCCTCAAGCCGCACTTTCATGACGAGAGCCAGATCGTGCTGGTGCTGTCGGGGTTGCGCGCCTTTCGCATCGACGGCACCACCGTAACTGTGCCCGCCGGCCATGCCGCGCTCATTCCCGCCGGAATGTTGCATGCGCCGCTACCGACACCGGACGAGGAGACGGTTTGCCTCAATGCTTATTTTCCGGCCAGCCGCGCCGCCTCGTCGGTCCGGATCATCCGCGTTGAGGGGCGCTTTCGACGCGTCGAGGAGATATCGCCCGAGTACATCCTCGATATCGCGGGCGACATCGGCGCGCGCGAGCCGTCTCCATCGGCCGGGCTCGCCGGCCGGACAAGGCTCGGCGCCGCTCTGAAGGAGAGCCTCGAGCCGATCTGCGAGATCGCCGCAGGCTTCGGGCGAAGCCGCGAAGGGTTCAGCCGCATGGTGAGGCGCGAGC
>Ga0194136_1000006_pt1 | contig 143238 bp, 228 predicted proteins | sample TARM_MetaG_T3A_1_FD_134023 | JGI IMG/M metagenome (GOLD analysis project Ga0194136, IMG submission 134023) | Freshwater microbial communities from Pennsylvania, USA, analyzing microbe dynamics in response to fracking - TARM_MetaG_T3A_14 (version 2) | ecosystem: Environmental > Aquatic >...
AAGATTACTATACGACAATTCACCAAATCCTTGGAGGTTTACAATTAAAGCCTTATTTTTCGCCCACATTTCATCATCGTAAATATCTTCTATTTTATGAAGTATTCCAAGATCAACGAATCTTTCTATTGTGCTTTCACCTAAACCATCAATGTCCATTGAATCCTTTTCAGTAAAGTGTATAAGCGTGTTTATTAGTTTAGCCTTACATCCGCTTGTATTTGTGCAATGAAGTGTCTCGACACCGTCATTTTCAACAATATTAGCTTTGGCGCCACATATTGGACACACTTCTGGTATTTCACAATTATTACTTTTGGTAAGATTTTCATATATCTGCGGAATTACCTTATTCGCCCTGTATACACTTATAGTATCACCAATACCTAATCTTAATCTTTTTACGATTGATACATTATGAACACTCGCTCTTGTTGTCATTGCGCCATCCAAATCAACTTCTTCAAATATGGCAACCGGATTAATTAACCCTGTTCTACTTGTATTCCATTCTATGCCAACCAATTTAGTTTCATATACTTCATCTTTCCATTTCAGCGCCATCCTGCAATTTTCATATTTTGACGTTTTACCCAAGCTTATTGAATATGGAATACTATTATACTCAAATACTATTCCATCAACTGGATATTTATATTCTTCTGGATTAAATAATTTAATAGAATCCTCTACGCCAAGTAAACATCTTTCTACAACAGTAAAACCAAAAGATTCAAGTAGTCTAAAATTGGTTTCTTTAAAATCATTGCCCAAGTCAGTAACACATTCAAACAGGATGAAGTCAAGATTTCTTTCTTTAACCAAGGCAGTATTAAGTTGTCTAATTGTTCCTGCGGCTAGATTTCTTGGGTGCGAATATTTTTTATCAACATCCATATTTTCGTTTATCTTGTTGAAGTTTTCCCAAGAAATAACACATTCGCCACGAACAACTAGTTCACCTTTTCTTGGTATTGTTGTTGGCAGGTTTTTTATAAAAGATGCCTGTGCTGTAACATCTTCCCCATATTCACCATTTCCGCGTGTTAATGCTTGAAATAATTTTCCATCTCGATATGTTAATACTAATGTCAAACCATCTAATTTCCAACTTGCATATGACATTTTCTTGGTTGCAAAATTTTTAATTATTGAAACATCTTTTGTTTTATCACAAGACAACATTGGTTTCACATGCTTAACAACTGGCAACGATTCAAGAATTCCACCCTCTATATTTTTAGTTGGCGAATTAGACATTATGATATTCATTTTGTTTTCCAAGTCTAGTAATTCAGCATAATAATCGTCATACTGCTTATCTGTCAATACTGAATCATCATATTTATGATACATTATTGATGCATTATTCAAAATCTTAATCAATGTATGCATCCTTTTAACATCTTTTAAATTACTTGTTTCCATTTTTCTTCTCCCTCTATAATAATTCTACATTATAATCACAAGTTTTAATTCCGGCAAATTTATTATTCCATATACTCGCCACTTCTTCTAAATTCATACATAGGTGAATGTGTGACCAATCATCATAACGTCCTGGATAATATCTTGATATAACATTGTATTTCGTATAAAGTTTTACTTCATAGTAATTTGAGTGTCTTACGTTATTAATAGATACATTTGGATATTTCCCTTTATTATCCTTATATACTATTGCTGTAATTTTATTAAAAGTTAGCTTATATGAAATAAGACGCCCGTGATTACATTTTGATTTAAATAATTTAAACATATTCGTCCACCTTTTTAACTATACTATAATTATATCAAAAAATACCAAGAATGTCAAGTTCTTGGTATTTTAAAAATTATACTAAATTTAATTCTTTTAATTTTGGCAATATTAAATATTCTAATTCTGGACAATATACATATAATGTTTGATATGCATTTAAGGGCTTATCTGGTTTGGTAAATCTTGCACTTTCCCAATCAATAACCATTGACAAAATATCCTTATGTGTTCTTTTATGATGCGAGGAATACCATCTGTGTATATTATTTATGGTATTAGTTCCTAAAAACGGAAGAAATGCATACATTAACAATTTATCTGCATCATGAAACATGCTTTTAAATCTAAATTTTCCTGTAAGGTTCTTTTCGCACTTGCAAAATGCTACAATGTGTTTACTGGTATACGGGATATGCGCATAGCTATTTTTAATGTTTTTTATAATATTAGTCAATTAAATTTATCCTCCATTATTCTTTATGTATTCAATAAAATCATCCCACAAACCGTTATAGTATATGAAATTCTTAGCCGGTATTTCTGATGCACTTAATTTGTTTAACAGATTGTTTTTCTGCGTTGTCTTTGAAGTTATAAATTCAATATATATTTTTTTGTATTTAGAAATTGGTATTTTTAACTCTTTTCCGATATTCGTAAATTCTTCGCTTTTAACATCCGGTATATCATATGTTCCTGGAAGGTTTTTTATATCTGTTGGTGAAGTAGTATAACCCGCTTTCAAAAAATTACAATATGCATCAACCGCATCAATATCCTTCATATCGAATGTTAACACGACTTCTGCATCAGTTACATCGTAATCAATAACAACATTTTCTGATTTTAATTTATCCAAAATGGAATTTCCACTTTTCAATGAAAATATATATAACATATATATGTTATCATAAGAATGGTGAACTTCGCAAATTCCTTTTTTCCCCGATAAATAATAGTCATCAAAATTTGGGTCAAGTGCCCAATTTTCCAATCTTGGAAAATCGTTTGTAACAGTGTCATATTTAGCAAATATCCTATACCCTAAATCTTGCAGTTGAAATATGGGATTTTCATATTCTGTTTCTAATTTTTTTTTCTTCATATATAATTAATCACCTCCTATTTCAATGATACATTATATTGTTCTCTTTTAACACTATACTTATTGATTCTCCAAGACTTATTACCATTCCAAACTTCACATTCATAATCTTCTGGTTCTGTTAAAATAGTGTCATATTGAAGCAATCTATTTTTATCAAAAAATCTTGCCCAAACTTTCAGTTCGCTAACTTTTCCTGTTCCAAAACTCATGCATTTCAAAATATATGAATAGATTTTTGACTTATCTCTTGTATATAACGGCTTTATGTTCACAATCAATAATTTATACCTATCCTTTGGACTATTAGTTTGGAAACTTATATATCCTAAATATTCTTGTTGCCAAGCCACCTTTGTTTTTATTTCAATATCTTTCATATCTTGTTCTTTAATGTATGATTCACATGATGATAATATCGTATGTATATTTAACTTTCTATACGTTTTACCAGATTCGGTTAATTCTGAATTATTTTCAACAATTTCTCTTAAATATTCTACGCCGTTTAATTTATCATATGAAATTTGCTTTGCTTCACCATTTTTAAAGAACGTAAATACATTTACTATGGTTAATAATTCCTTAATATTTCCAAATTCAGAAAAGAATTCTAATTTAATAAGAATATCCAACTGTCTTGCATCAATTTCTATCTTATTTATATCTAACAATAATTCCATAAATGTCTTATATTTATTATCCCTTAGTGAATATAATCCTTCTGCGCATTTTTCAGATAAGAACTTTATAGATTGTAGACCTTTGTATATAACTTTATTTTCTTTATCAAACATATAGTCGGCTTTTGAATGTCTGAATTTTGGCGATGATACTGTAATTCCGAATATTCTCATTTCATCTAATAATTTAGACGTTCTTTCTTGGTCGTCTTTGTATATATTTAATACAACTGCAAAATATTCCATTGGATAATTCGCTTTTAAATAAGCACCATATACGGAATCATATGCGTAACCAAGAGCATGTGGGCTATTAAATCCATAAGCTAAACAATCTTGTATCATTGTCCATATTTCATCAAATTTATCAATACTACCAGTTTTTTTAATCCAGTTTTCTCTTAAACCCTCTTCTAGTTTATCAAAATCAGATTGTTTAATTTTCTTTTTAGATATTTTTTTGATTAAACCAATAGAATCTGCGGGTGAAATTCCAAGCCATTCAAAATATTGCATCAAATTTTCTTGGAATAATACGTAATGGTCAGTATGTGTAAATAAATCATCCATTTCTTTTACACCATTTGTATATGGCTGTCTGTTTATAAATGTATCACGCCAAGAATTGAATGATGGTCTTATTGCCGCGCATAGTTTAGCGATATCTTCTATACTTTTTGGTTTATATGTTCTGGCTAACTGTGTCCCCCAATGAGAATCGACTTGGTTGACGGTGCAGGTTAATCCTTCGCTATAAATATTCCAAACTTTTTCATCTAATCTACTTCTTAGTTCTTTAAGTGATAAAATTGGTTGGTCTATCATATTGAACACTTGTGATATAATGTCCCATACTGAAACTACTAAATACGAAATACCGTTGCTTTCACAATACTTTAACACATTTTATTTCAAATGTCGGACTAGACTATTCCTTACGCATAGTATAAATACCTTAGCGTCACCTATTATAGTCGTTGAAGGTCTTTATTAATATCTTTAAATTTAATATACATTCTATATTTTCTATCTATATAAATATTGGCATCTTTATACAGATAATCTAGTATGGTATTTATGTCTGATCTACATGACGTGACGCATGTATAACATACATTGCCTTCTTTTACTATTTTGGTATGAAGATTAAACATATTATATATATACATAACAACATCATATGTTCCAGTATACCCCAGATGATATGTATGTTTTTTAAAATATGGGTATTTATATATTCTAAAACTACCATCCCCATCAAACATACCTCTAATAAAATATCGCTCTAATTCTTTAGGTATTGACTCGAGTATTTTTTCAATATTTACATAATACGATTTTCTATTATTAAACCCAATGTTAATTAAGTCGTCACATATCTTTTTACACGTTATATTTAATAATGCATTGTTGTCTTTATATTTTATATCCCCAGAGTATTCTAATTCTTTTTTTATTTGATGTAGAATATTTTCGTCAGATTTAACACAAGCAAACATTAATGCGTTATGTCCAACGTGGGCGTCTGCTAATATATATCCTAATATATATGCATTCGTTTCAGTCGCAACACTGGTAAAGTAATCAGTATTCAAATCATAGAATGAATTGCTTCTTTCCTTGCCTGTGTATATGTCAAAATATCTTAACCATCTTAATATTGTATCTGACCCACAGTCATAATATTTTGAGATTTTAGCCGAACTCATTTTTTCAATAACGTGCATATTATACATATTATCTTTTTCTTTTTCCCAAAATTCTAAACTTCCGTTGCTTTTATGAATAAAACCCACTCCTTCCATATTTTTAATTTGCCAAATTTGTATATTATTATATTAATAAATTTCCATGCTCGTTATCCATTGCAATAACCCTTAGCACCTTATTTCCATAAGGCTTTTATTTCAGCTTAGGTCATATATTTATTTTTTTCTGCTTTCGCAACATTCACGCATATTGTTACCAATTACGTTGTAGTATAAATATCTTTAGGAACTTCGAGCAGTTTAAGGTGTTGTACTCCACTATATTTCTATAATGGACGACTAAAATTAATCATTCTTTAGATATTTCCAAGTATCGGCCTCGTCGGATGTTATAATTGTGCAATAATTTTCACCAAGTTTAACAATTCCTAATTCTTCTTCTATATCACCATCGAATAGCAGATATGAACATGGATGGATTGATGCGCTTACTATTGTCCCCGACATTTCTTCTGCTTGTGCAATAATATCTTTCCATTTTTTATCATTTCTATATCCATCTATATTTTTAGCCACTTCATTGAAATCATCAAATTCCATGCCCATACTTCTACAGATATTTCTAAAAGATTCACTTATCTGCATTGTGCCATATGCCATCATTGGTAAACAACCCAATTCACCAAGATAATCTTTACTTGCCCTTACAAATGGCTCTTGTGCTACTACATTTAAATCTATATCTGGATAACTGTGATTTTCTAATGTTCTTGCTACGGACATAAATCTATCTGGATATATTGGAATCTCTGTCGTAAATCTATCAAGCTGTGTTAAACCCATAAGTCTATTAAGATAAAAAGCGCCACAACTTCCTCTGCCAGACCTTGTTAATATTCCGCCGTATTTCTCAATCGCATCTTTAACAATATGGTAATCAAGTATAAAATAATCAGAAGTATGCATAACAGAAGTATCTTCGACAACTTTTAAACAATCTTCTATTTCTTTATGATATTTCGGCAAATCCTTATCAGCTATACCATCTTCTATTTTTATTTTTTCAAAATTAGAATACGATAATTCCCTTAGTATTTTAAATTTTTCTTCTTCGCTCTTACCTTTATGTAGGGATGGCATTTTAGGGTCGAAATTTATGTCGATATCGTCACATAGCGCAAATATATTGGTATTTGTTATAGATAAAATAATCATTTCATTTGACAAAACACCCTGTTTCTCATATCTCTCAACCAATGTATTTATATGAGGATAGTCCAATATGAAAGAATCTTCATCATCATATTTAATTCTTTTTTCCGCTTAATAATGTTTCTCTTTTTTTGCTATCTTCTGGATGGATGTAATGCGAGTCATTTGCAGAAATTATAGAAATTTCATATGTATCCTTATATTTTTCATATAATTCCAATACTTTTTTATTATGTTCAACTTGTTTTGTATGTGAATGTGCTTGAACCTCTAAAAATAATGAACTTTTAAAATGCTTCATCAATGGAATAAATATATCGTTAATACTATCATCATCTCTAATAATACCTGCGACACATGCAGTTGTTATGTAAATATCATCTGGTGAAATTTTCAATAAATCATCTAAAAATAATCTAGGTTTATAATAATAACCATTTCTATTAGCTGATGAGCTTGCCTTATTTAATTGTCTCCTTCCTTTATTTGTTCTTGCGATAAGGCATATATGATAATTGCTTCTGTCTTTTTCTAATGGGTCTTTTACAATATATCCTTCCATAGCAAATATGCATTTTAATTCGTATTTCATGCATAATTCTTTTGCTTCAAATATATCCCCACCATATCCGTGTTCTGTCGTAAAATAAGCTGTCTGATTTAATTCTTTAGCCCTCTTACAATATTCTTCAACCCTTGTATGTGTGTCGGGCGAAAATATATTAGACCTATGTGTGTGTTTGTGATAATTTTCATAGTTTTCGATATTTAATTTATTCAGCTAAATCACACTCCTTTCGATGTATAAACAGTATAACACAGTTTGACTTATTTGTCAAGACACTATATGTGGTATGTTAAAATTAACATACCACAACATTTATCATCTAATTAACTTACCACAAGCCAAACATTTTCTTGCGCCGGTCATCCTATCTACATCATCAAGGTGGTTATGTGGACAAATATTTTGGATTTGTGATAATGCACACTCATATTCGCGCTTCTTATTTTGAAAATTCTCACTTAATGCCTCAACGATTACCTTTATATTTTCGTCTGTCATATCATACCTCTTTCTATTTCTTGTTTAATTTAGCAAATTCTATTTCTCTTCTTTTTATGATTCCTGTGATTAAATCAAGCTTTGCATTAATATTTTCTAAATTACTATTTTTTATATTATGCTGTGCAAATAACACAGACAGTGCAATATCTAATGCTTTAACCTCTGATTCTGTTAATTCCAATGTGTAAGATGCCATAATAACTACCTCATATAAAAATATATGTATAACCATACTATAAGTATGGCTATATAATTATTTTCTTCCCAATATAGACAAAACCCTAATAAACAGGTTAATTATATCCATATATATCGCAGTTGCACTATCTATTGCATTATCAACTGTTTTACTAATCCTATTAGCCCTCTGCCAGTCATATCCGATATACCCACAGAAGATTAGTGCTACGATCCAATCTATAATTCCTGGATGCATACCAAATAACGACAATCCAATTTCAACGACTATAACAGCAATAAGTGATACAAATAACACGCCACCAAGTTTAGAAAATATTTGTGGAAACAACGAACTTAAAAACATCATTATCAATGTAACGGTTCCTGTAACAAATATTGCCATAAATACTACGTCTGGATTATAACGGGCAATAAAAATATTTAAAAGCAAACCGAATGGTATAACAATTAAATTATATCCTATAAAACTAATGACTGGATCGTCGCTTGAATTAACAAGATGAACACCCAATAAGCAAATTGCAAAATATGCCGCTAAAAATAATATGGGATTAACGGATTGCAAGGTAGACGTGTCAACAAACGCCACTAAAATCATATTAATAACAAAACCCCATAATAAAGTTGCTCCGATTATAATATTGTATGCCTTGTCAGATATTAAATCACACCCATAATCCCTTTTGAAAACTTCATTTTCTATCTTCATTTTAAACTCCTTTAATTTGAATAACATCTTGATATAAACATCTGCACTTAAAATCATTCGTAAACATATCGTTGTGGTGATGACCAAAATACCATTTTTTAAAGGTTACGGCTTTATACACCTCATTTAGATACATATTAAGTTCATTAGGATTAGCTTTCCATGAATTTGTTATAACTTCATTTAAAAATATTTCCGGACAATCATGTGTCAAAATGTAATCAACTTTGTAATCATGTTTTTTTAGATTTATATCCGCTATTTCATATTCTTCCTTTGAAGGCATCTCCCTACTCCACCATGATATGCCTTCCGTTCGATACATTTTATCAACAGAATATCCGCCACCCATTGTGAATAATGTTTTACCATCAATGTTAAAAACTTGACCACGCATAAGGTGGTTTATTTGTTCATTTATTATATGAATATTCCCACCATTCCATTCGGTTATTGGCAAAGTGTCTAGCAAATCATGATTTTCATGGTTGCCGTCGACAAATAATACCTTGCATGGAACATTTCTCTTATACCATCTTTCTGTAAGATGGTCTAATTTCTCATTCCATCTAACAGCAACATCGCCACCAATAATTAAATAATCATTGTATGTTAAATTCATATCAAGCAGGCAATTTAATTTATCCGTGTCATTCATACCATGAGTATCGCCGGTAAAAAATATAATATATATGCACCCCCTCCTGTTTTTTTATATGATGATGTGTTGTTACACCAAAGTTTTCAGATAAATCCAATCCTTAAAACGGTATCGGTCTGTATCGACGTGTCGCTTTCGACGCCCTCCTACTCACACTCCTTAGATGATGGCTACTTTTAAGCCTACATTTCATCATTTTTTATGGCAAGTTTACAATATTCACCATATTCTTTATTCTGTTTATTGTTCTATCTTTCCCTAAGATTTGTTGAATTTCCCAAATGTCCGGTGATTGTGTTTTGCCGGTCAAGGCCAATCTAATCAAAGAACTTACGTGTCCAACATGACCCTTATATTGCTCTGGATTCTTCTTATGGTCTTTTGGTTTTACCGCATATCCTAAGTTTGATGTGATATCCTTAACAGAATTAAACCATTCAGATTGGTCAGCATCATGATTATAGGATTCGATATATTCTTCAAGAATTTTTAAGGCATCATCCTTATCTATATTTTCTGGAACTTCGTCAATAATTTTAAGACATTCGTCAAAGAAATATTTGATGAAATCAAATATCTGGCTTGCACAGATTAAATCTTTTCTTGGTTTATCACCAGTTCTGCCCAAGTCAAGAATTTTACATACATAATCTCTACTTTTAACAAGCAACGCATATGCATCTTTGTTAAACTCTTGCGCCCAACTTACAAGGAAATCATATATCTCTTCTGCTGAAATTTTAACCATTACATTTTTCGAAACATCATCCAATTTATTCAAATCAAACAATGCACCGGAATTACCCATCTTATCTACTGTAAATTGGAATTCATCAATAGATGCATCTGGATTTGCTATGCGCCATTCTTCAAAGTTTGAATTTAGAATAGTCATAAGATATTCTCTTACAGCCGCAGGATGATAACCCAATTCCCTATAATAATCCAATGACAGTTCTGGGTCTTTTCTTTTGGAAAGCTTTCTTTTGTTGCCTTCTTCGTCAAATTTCATCAATTGTGCAGTATGGCAATAGGTCGGAAGTTCAAATCCAAGTTTTTCAAATAATTCAATATGAACCGGTAAAGTGGATAACCATTCTGCACCTCTTACGACATGCGTGGTTCTCATTAGATGGTCGTCTACTGCGTGTGCAAAATGATAAGTCGGAATGCCATTGGTTTTTAATATTACTATATCTTGGTCATTTTCTGGCATTGTTAATTTGCCACGAATACCATCTTCGATAGAAACCATTCTAATTTGTTCCTTTGGCAAATCTAAATTACCGCTTGATTTAAGACGAATTACATATGGTTCGCCAGACTTAACCCTTTTAGCATATTCTTCAAGCGAAAGATTTCTATTAACCGCCCACTTGCCATATATTCCAAAGTTTTCCTTGTTCTTTTCCTGCGTTTCATGAATTGCTTCAAGTTCTTCTGATTTTAAGAAGCATGGATATGCTAATCCTTTTAACACTAAATCCCTAACAAAACATTGATAGATTTCACCACGGTTAGATTGGTAGTAATCACCATAATCACCAACTTGACCATCCACTGTAACACCTTCATCGAAGTTCAGACCGAAATATTTCAAAGAGTTAATGATTACATCAACTGCACCCTCTACATAACGTTTATCATCCGTATCTTCAATTCTTAAATAGAATGTTCCACCGCTTTGGTGTGCTAGACGTTCATCTGCAAAAGCACCATATAAATTGCCCAAATGGATAAAACCGGTTGGTGAAGGTGCAAGTCTTGTAACCATCGCATTGTTATCTAAATTTCTATTTGGGAATTGTGATTCGTAATAATCTGGTGTTCTGTCAATTGTCGGGAATAAGATTTTAGCTAATGCTTCATAATTCATATTTCTTGTTTCCTTTCTTGTTTTCAAACTTATCTTATTATTTTAATATTTCTTTTAGCTGTTCCATCGTAACATTCAACTTTTCTCTGTCGTTAGACACAAGTTGCGTGTTTGCGTCCACCATCTTGTCAAGGATTCGTTTTAACTCTTCGGCTATAACAGCAATTCCGTTGACTTCCTTGATGTGTGCGGATTCTATTTCTAAATTAAAAAATACTATCTGCAGTTCCTTGGCGTATTTAATTGTATCCGCGTTAACTTTCCGGATATCTGCCACAACTTCTTCAAGATGTTTGTAAATTTCATTTTGTTCAGCCATCATAATCTACCTTTCTTACTGCTTTTTTTCATGTCGTTAAATTTAACTTTAGCCATATATCCCCATACAAACATACTAATAACGGAAACAATGACACCAAGCGTATAATTTGATTGTGTGAACATTGATATTGCAAAGAATAATCCAAATATTGAATATGCAACACATAATACAAACATAACGCAATTTAATTTATACATTATATTACCTCCTTCAAAAATGAAATGTGATTGCTTTATCAGCAACTCTTCTTTCGCAATCTTCTTGTAATACAAACCAATATGGACAGTTTATATATGGAATATATGCCATTATCATTTCGCCATCATGCAATCTTGGAACCCTATAAATAACCGCACCACTATCAGTTAGAATTGAATATTTATCCCAATATAAATTATAACATCTTTCGCTACAAAATGGCTTGTATCTTGAATCTACATTCGAACCCCAAAATATTTGTCTATATTGCGTTAATGATAAAAAGTCTGTTTCAGAATCAAATAATAAATTTTCACCACAATTATTACATTTAATCATAACAATACCTCTTATATTAAAGATACTTCGTATCGGCTTGAAATTAATTTGAAGTCATAATTAGTCCACACGCATCCATCATACCAGATTTTATATAATGCATTTGTATCCATTAATATTTCTTTTTTAGCAAATCTTCCGGTAAATCTTATTTCATGTGGCTTATTGTCATCAGGGATGAGATATGAAAATTCAACAATGCCATTCCCTACACGATAGCAAACTTCGTAAGTCTGATTTAATTTGAACCTACCACCTTCACTTCTAGTGCATTTTACTTTAAAAGCTATCATTACATCACCTACTTAATAATATATAATATACCGCTATAATTACTCGTTGACCCGCCAAAATGACTACGAATAAGCATAACTTCACTTGTAAGTAACTTAACGCTTAATTCACTGGTTTTGTATTTGAAATATCCAGGCATATTATACTTATGTATAAATACCTCGCCCTCATTATCACCGTATTCTTTAATGGCGTCAGACAACAAAACAATTTTCTGCACTTCTTTTTTCTTAACCATAACGTCCTCCTAAATTAAAAAATCCCACATATGCACATATATATATTAGCATTATTGCGGGATTTTGTCAAGTTTATTTAAACAATATATTCCAAAAAATATACAGCTTTTGACGAAACGTTAAATCCTTTGTTGCTTGGTCAACCATTGTCATAGGCAGTATTAGGTTCTTATTTTTTTCGAATAATCTTAATTCCTTATAGAATTTTCTATACGCTTTAGGCTTAATCATAATAACACCTCTTTAATATAATGCAAGCCACCTGTATTGGTGGCTTGCCAGTAGTAATAAAATTAAATGGATGCTAATCTTGTTGCGTTTTGAAGTAACTTAAGGTCGATTTCTGACTTAGCCTTCTTAAGTTCACTGATGTTTCTCTTAAGTTCTGTAGCCTCTACCGTCTCTACTTCCCATAACTTGAATAGTTCCTTAGTGTTCTTTCTTGTCTCATACACGAACTTGATTCCTTCTGAAATCTGGTCTAAAACTGGAAGTGTCTGTGCGAATCCGTAAACTCTAATAACTTCCTTCTTTCTGTCGTCGAAATACATATCCTGTGTCTCGTCAATTCGACCCCAAGTTCCTCTTTCATTAAAGATAGCCTTACGACCTGCTTCATCACAAAGAATAACATAGAATCCGTGGTCTCTTGTTTCAACAACATTACCAACTGTAAGGTCTCTTAAATTCTTAATCATAAATTTTGTTCTCCTTTAATTCTTATAGTTTTAACATTAATTAATGAAGTGCTTTATTGCACTATGGTGACTCTGCCTAGCTTACGTACTAGGTTTTCCAGATTGAGATTCTGACGTACTTACGTTATACTACAGAGCCATATGGTGACCTCGCCTAGTTTTACGTGCTAGGTTCCTTCGATTGAGCGTCGAATGTACTTCGATATACTACGAGGCCATGTTTTAACTGATATATTTATTATATCAGTTATGTATTTAATTGTCAAGTTTTTAATGTGCTTATTCTAAAACCCTTTTATTTCACACAGCCCTGCTGAACCTATCCGAGTTTCTGCAATTAATACATACAAGGGTTCAGGACTACATATACAACGCAACAAAGAAGAAAACAAATTAGGCAAGTAGGATTATCTTGTTCCTTATGAATTGTTATATTATGTATCCCCACAAGCATTATGCTATTTGGGGATGGCATATAAAATGCCGATATATTTTAATTATGAAAGAGAAGATTTTGGGAGGTGGCAGTTTAATCTTACAACTGCCAAGATGGATTAAAATATGAAAACAATAAACATTGCTTGCGGTTTGATATAGCTATATATTAGGATTTAAAACTTAAAATATCAGCATAATTATAATATATTATACTATATATAACTTATATATTTATTATACCAGTTATGTATTTATTTGTCAAGTTTTACATGTTTCCATCTTTTTCTACTTATTATACCAGATATTATAGAATGATCTATGTTGAATTTTTTTGCCAAAGCCATACATCCAAATTCTTTGTGTTTTGGAATATAATTTTCAAGAATATATATTACATCATTTTCTGTAAGTTTTGCGTTAAAACAATCTTCGCCCACCCTAAATAATCTATTAGAAGCGGCATGAGCGTTATTATATTTTACCGTACACCATTCTAAATTATCTAAAGAATTATTTAATTTATTACCATCAATATGATTTATAATTGGATAATTATTTGGATTCGGTACAAATGTTTCCATTAACGCCTTATGGATTCTTATTGCTTTTCTATTTTTACGAGAACCAAAACTCGCACCAAAATAATAATATCCACTTTTTAATATTTTCAATTTTCTAATATATCCAGTTTTTGCATTTTTAACTATACCATTATTAGAAATTAAATAATAATCGCCATAATCTACACCCTGATATATTAATCTTTCCCATTGTTCACATTGTAAAATTGTAATCGCTCCTTTTGTTTGTCAAGTTTTAATTGGCTCCAAGGATGGGGCTTGAACCCATGACCTCGTGCTTAACGGGCACTTGCTCTACCAACTGAGCTACCTTGGAATATTGGTCGGCGTGGTGCGAATTGAACACACGAACAGAGAGATATAAGCTCCCCACTCTTACCGCTGAGTTACACGCCGATATTTGGTCGGTAGAATTGGATTCGAACCAATGAATCATAATGAAACGGATTTACAGTCCGCCTGCTTTAGCCACTTGCATATCTACCGATGTGGAGGCGGGGGTGGGATTTGAACCAACACGACCTTTAGGTTATGAGCCTAACAAGCTACCAACTGCTCTACCCCGCATCATCTTATATATATTATATCATACTTTAACATACTTGTCAAGTTATTTTTTATCTGGTGAAATTAGACCATGATTAACAAGTTGTCTATATTGCATTTCTGCATATTCGACCCTGTCTCCGACATTATTACTATCACCCATATTTAATGAAGTTAGTAATGAAAAAACTATATCTGACTTACTCATGTCATTAACACTTATTTGTTTATCATACATAATCATTTCTCCTTATGTTATTTTTTACAAGATGCATTTAATAGATTTGCAGTCTAATTTTTTATGATTTGCTGTTAGCATCTTATGTATATATTATATAACAATATTTATCACTTGTCAAGTTTAAATCATCCGCCCGCAATATTATATCAATCACGGACGGATGTTGGAGAAAATAAATGATAATTCATTATAACATATCAAATGTGGTTTGTCAAGCATTATATCAAATCTACCATATAGGAATTTTCCTTATAAACTACATTTGAATAACTTTTGCTTTTTGAAAATAATCCATAATTTCCATCTTCCATTTTCTTGCATTGTATGAAACCACCATTATTGGATATATTGACGCACATTTTTGCCAATTCTTTAATATTATTTCTCTCGCACATAAATATATTATATTCTTCAAAGAACATTGTAGCCGAATCAATATCATCGAACTTATAATTAATTTCAGAATTAATCCATCTAATATTTCTTTCTTCAAATGTCATAATCACACCACCATATACTATACAGTGATGCAATCATACACAGGATTTTCCAAAGTGTTAATCATAGCTTCATATGGCGTTTTACCAATATTATTCAATATTGATTTAAATACCGATGGTGATTGACCGGATGCAAGCTGAACCCCTTTGTAATTACTTGTAACTTGGAATGCGCTTTTTGTAGAATTTACATTCCAGTATATAATATTTGGGAATTCATATCCATAATTAGAAAATCTTTTAACCATAGCGTTGTGCCATGTCATATTTCTATCTGTGGTTTGTGCATCAAACTGCATGTCAGATACTACAACTAATGATTTTGGCATATCTTCCATTGTTAAATTATTTTTTACTGCGGTTTCCAATATTAGTTCAAACGCCGCTTCAAGATTGGTATTTTGAACTATGGATGGAACGCATCTAATTTTTTCATACAATGTATCACCTACCAATTTAACAAAAGATGGCTGTCTTGAAAATGTCATAAATACATCGCTAAAGACACCTTTATTTCTTTCTGCAAAATACATTGCCAGACCAATAGCTGTAGCCATAGGTCTACCATTCATACTTGCAGAAGTATCAGCCATTACCAATATATTATTTTCACCATCAATATAATTAGGAAGTGATTTCCACTGTGCTTCAAGAACTTCATCATACTTATCTGGTCTTAAAGTAAAATAATTGCCAGAGCACATCTTTTCCAAAATGTCATATGGAAATAATGTCGATGCATTAATTTTCTTATCACCAGACTTAACAGCTTCAATATATTCAGTAAACCCATCTCTATCATGTTTAACGAATGAATTTCGATATATATTCATAGCGTTAGATGGAACTGCTTCATATTTTATATCCTGCCAATCATTATTGGACATTTTTCTTTCGACTACATCTATATGATTTCTCAACATAGATAACAATCTTCTATATTCTATTTCAGAATATCCAAGCGTCTTAGCCGTCAATCTTCCAATTTTAACAGATTCTTTCGAACTTGTATTGGTTGATTTTAACCACTTGGCTAATAAACTTATAGATTCACCTTTTTTGAAGGCGTCAATATCTGCATTTAGCTGTGTTCTTACAAAATCCCACATGGCAGATTCTGCCGGCGTTCCAATGAGAGCATATAAATCGTCATATCTTCCAAACATAGGGATGTTCTGCATATTTTTTATGATTATTTCTGGATGAACGTTTGCAAGAAATTTAATTGATTCCTTAAACACCCTTCTTTCGCCTAATCCAGAATTTCTTACATCTCTCGCATAGAACAGCATCTTTGTGGCAATCAGCTTATCTTCTGAAAATGCCTTTATAAATAAATCGGTTATTGCTTCACATGAGGAGTTTCTCATTGCGCCAATAGTGCCGAACATATCTACTAAGTTTGAATTTGTTGTTTTTAAGGCAGTAGCACCATTATGTGTGGTGGTAAGATTATTTTCAGCCTTAATTGATTGTATAAATTTTTCTGACATAACAAAATCCTCCTATATATTAGAAATAACAAGACACATAAACATTATTCTTGTATATGTATGTATTAATTGCTGCATGTGTCTTTAAATAATCCCAAGATGCATAAATATGTAAACCTTTTAATAAATTATAATTTGAGTTTTATATTAATTGCTGTTAGCACCTTTGTGGGGATTTTATAATTGTTGGCGTGTAGGGGATTCGAACCCATAACATATTGTTTCATCGCATTATTATTGTTTCGCAGTTAATGTCTAATACAAGACATTATATACACACAATTGCTCTACCAGTTGAGCTAACACGCCATATTTCAAGACGGTATAAAAATAATATCCAAATAATTTTTATATAGTTTGCTGAACCCGTCTTATTCTTACAAGATGCATTAATATTAATGTAACTATTATTAAATCTTTTGTTTGCTGTCTGCATCTTATGTATACATAATAACACATATCCAATCACTTGTCAAGTGTTTTTTAAAATTAATTTAAAATTATTTTTTATCAGAAGTCCAATATATTTTTAAATGTTTAATATCAACATCTAATTTATTTTCTGAATCTTCGTTTATTAATTCTGATAACATTTTACCAAAATTTTCCTTGATTGTCAAGTATCCATCCTTTTTCTTTGAATCTAACAATTCTTTATCAAATTCTTCGTCTGGATATTCACCATATATATCTACGACGGCTTTAAATCTCATAATATTAATTCCCCATGACATCCCATCTTTTTTCAGTATGTTCTGGTATAACAACTTCTGGAATTACAACATCAACTATTTTATATTTCGAATATTTATCATTATCATAATAATAATCTGAAAAATATGAGCCAGACCTTGAAGAACTTCTTGATAATCCATAATCAAATAATGATATTACATTGTAATTTTCATCATATTCACATAATACACCGGATTCTTCCCTATGTTGATATTTTCCTTCATCTTTCCAATCACTTTCCTCATATTTAAATCCGTATATTTTACCATCATGCTCATATGAAAAATCATCCAGGTGTTGATCCCCAATTTCATTGGATATTTTTAAAAATAATTCATCATTCATATAACATCACTCCATTCTTATAATTTATAACTTAATTTACGACCACAATTATGACAATATTTATCTTTTCTCTTAACAATTTCGCCACAATCACATATATATATCATTAAAAATATTTTCTTCGGATTAACAATTTCATTATCCCTATCGACTAATTCCGTTAGATATTGCATTGTGGCGATATGCTTTCTTGAACCATTTGACTTTAAATAATTCTTTAGTTTTGTATTTAAAAAGATTTTTGCTTCATTACCAATGATACTCATTTTTTCTTATCCTGTCAATTTTTATTTTTTTACCATTCAGATGCTTTTTTCTTACCCTTGGTAAGTATAGGTCACATTTTTGGCAATATTTACTATGTTCTGCCACCCTATTCTTTTCACACTTTCCAATACACACATAATGAATGCATGGTTCAATTCTGTCCTTTGCCATAATCATAATCCTCCATCAGTCAAAACTATATTCTGCAAATACTGTATTGATATTCACATTGTATTATTTGTATTATATAATAAACTTATTCATCTGTCAAGTTATTGACTAACTTTGCTAAAAAATCACCGTGACATCTTTTCGGTTTACAATAACAGCCCAATGTTTTATCTTTTAGTTCATATAACGAATCTTTTAAATCTGTAGTCCAAAACCACTTTTCATATTCGTCACACACCCTATTTCTTTCATCGTCTGACCAATCTAACATTTGGAACGGATTTCCCCACTTGCTCCCTCTGCCTATATAAACGTCATATTTTTCTTTTTTTAAATTTACAACTCTAGTCATTAAAAATTAAACCCATATTCTTCAAATACTGTATTAATATCATCAAAAGTTTTACCGTATGATATTTTTATTTTGATATTTTCAATTTCAGATTTCTTCTTATCTAATATTTTTCTTTCTTTAGCTAAAAGTTCAACAATAATTTCATCCTCTTGTGACATTCTATTATTGTATGTATTTCTAACTATGGATTCTACAGTTCCATAAGAATACCCTACGGTATATTTCAAAATATTCTCCATATCTGGAAAATATTTTAACGCGTCATTAACCATGTTAACATAATATTCAACCCTTTTATTCTTTTCTGTAACAATTTCCTTTTTAATTTCTTCAATTTCTGATTCATATTTTTTGTTTATACAATTTGTAATTTTGTTATTTAATTCATTTGTTATCTTCATAATCCTATACTCCTTTAAATTAATTCAACTTCGTATTCGTTTTTTTGCTTTACAGAAATTTTACCAGACTTATCAAAAAATACTTCTAATTTGGCAAAGTCGATGGCTTTATATGTATATCCCCCACCACCACCGGTGCTTACATATACACTTTCCGGTTTTCCATAACTGATTCCACTAGGATAACACTCATATCCATCAAAACTATAATTCCCACCTGCCGTGGAAGTCGTCCAAGCTGTTGCCATGCATAATCAACTCCTTTTTTTTATAATCTTATTTTTTTATTATATAGCTGTTTAAAAATGTCATAACCTTTATCTATAGGACTATCTTTTTCGTCCAATAAACCATAATTGTCAATTACTACGTATGTATTCGTAAATCTGATTAAATATGCAAATCTCTGCCTAATATCATTCAAAGATACGCCCTTATCCATACATATTACTATATTTTTTCCAGTTTTTATTAAAGCATTAGCTTGTTCCTTGGTTATCGAAGAAGTTCCTAAAGCCACGGAACAATACAAACCTATGGATTCAAGTTTCATTACAGATTTTTCACCTTCGAATAAAATTAAACTTTTATAATCGTTATATCGACCCTTATTCTGTGCGAAACCGTATAAATGACTCAAAGTGCCAAGTTTGTTCAAATAAACGTATTTTGGCTTCTTTTTCTTCGAATAATCCTTATCTAATGTTCTTTTCTTTATATTTATTATGTTTCCGGCATTGTCATATATAGGAAAAACTATTGAGTTATCCAAATCATTATATCTGACAAGATACTTATCCAAAATGTCTTGTGATATACCTTCATTCAACCACTCTTTTATCGGTCTATGTTCGTAAATAAGCATACAATCCTTATTCAATACTTTATAACCAGAATTATTCTCCTTTTTATTAAAAGTTCTTGATAACTTTCTTAAATATTTTAAAACATCTGGTGGCGCTTTGACTTCTGAAACATCAAGATTAGCATACCTACACAAATGTATAACAGTTTCTTCCGCGGTAAATTTATGATATAATTTTGCAAAATTGTAAACATTTCCACCCTGTTTGCAAGATAAACAAAACCAAAGTTGCTTATCTTGATTAACAGACATTGATTCAGTATCATCTGTATGAAATGGACAATGATACCATACTTCACCGTTTAATTCTTTTTCTGAATCTATATATTGATTTATATATGAAAGGATATCTATATGAGAAACTAGTGCTTCTAAATCTATTTGGCTACTATCAATTACATCACTCATTTAGATACCCTCCTTTACATTATTGCTTTAATATGGACTTGATTCGCCACTACTATGGTCTATAGGCGTTTTTGGTATGTCTTGAAAATCAAAATGTTCACCAACGAAATTCAAGTCTATGTATTCTTCACCTTCATGTGAATCACCAGAACGATTACATTTTACACTTAATCTATAGTTTCCTAAATCACCATAACCAAGCATATTGTCTCTGTCTATTTCTTTTTTTGTTTTCTTTCTTAAATTTAGAATTGTGGAGGCGAACATTTCAATTTTAAAACTATCTGCAATATCTCCACCTCTGCCAAGTTGTGCCGCCGCAAGAACAGGAACATCGAAACCGCCGGCTATTTCATTTTTTAAGAAATTACATAAGGAGCCCAAATTGTTATATACAGAACCGCTATCAAGAACATCACCATCAGCCTTCATGTAGTCAAACACTACTAAGTCAAGACCGCCTAATTTTTGATGCCAATATAATACAGCGGAGAATATTTTTTCTTTTGTCCAAGATGTTCTATAGTGATGTATAAATCCATTGTTTTTAGTAAACCACTCTATAGTCTCTGAAACCCTTTCGTTTTCTTGGACGGTTAAATTATTTGACTTTAAATTTCTATTATTAATTTGTGCTTTATTAGAAATTAATCTTTCCATAACACTGCGACTATTTAACTCGGTGTCTAAATATAAAATACGCTTGTTTTTGTCAAGTTCAAGCTGATGCAAGGATTCATTCATACAAAAAACACTTTTACCTTGTTTTCTCTGTGCCGCCACTACAACAAGTTCACCTTTTTCATATGTAACATAGTCATTTAGTTTGGTAAATTTGGATGGCAATCCACTAACACCGTTATTTTCTTTTAACCTTCTTCTGCTTTCACTCCACATATCTTGGACTATGTCGCAAAACAATTTATTATCTTCACCAACTGAGAATTTTTCTGTTAAATTTGAAACTATGTCTCTAAATTTTTCTTGAACGTCTTGAATTTCAGAATCATCTTTAAGACAAAGTCTTTGTATGTCACCCGCTTGACGATATGTTTCTCTTCTATAAGCGGATGTAATGATTCTATTTGCAAATAACATGTAATCTTCTAACGCATCTCTTCTAAATTCTGATGCCATATCTAAAAATTCAGAAAAATTAGACTGATTTACATATGTATTTTTACCATATCTTTCTTTTATCTTTGCATCAATTGATGCAAAATCTATCTTTTTTATGTTATTTTTATATAATTCACAAATACTCCAATATACATTACTATTAAAATCATCATGGAAGTATTCTGGTAATAATCTATCAGACGATACAGAATAATCTGGTCTATATACCAATGTGGCAAGAACCATAGCTTCTGCATTAGCATCGTATGTATCAAATATATTGCTAATAATGCCCACCCCTTCTATGATTTATATATACAAGCATCGCATGGAACCCCGCATATGTATTTACAAAAGAAATCGTTATAATTTTCTTCAAAGTCCGTCGTGTTATATATTTCATCGACAGTATCTTTTATATATGTTTTAGCATCTTCAAAAGCAGTTTCATCAAACAATGTCTCTGGAACATTATTGAAGTCTCTAAACAAATGGAATTTTAATTTGTATGGGTATTCACCATATTTTTCAAATACCGGTATAGAATAAACATACATTTGTCTAAAGTATTCTTTTAATTCTTTTTTACTTTTGAATTTCTTCTTAGACTTATAATCGCTTATAATTATTCCATTTGAATCTCTTGAAATTCGGTCTACCACACCGACAAGTTTGATATCTCTATTTCTTTCTTCATCTTTAACGACAAATTCAAACTTTTCTTCTGCACCAATTAGTTCATCATTATATCCGTCAAAGTTCAATAAATATTCTTCACCAGAATTATAATAACTTGAACTTAAATCTACCCATGCGTTAGGCGGAAAATCAAGAGTTATATTTTTACTATAATTTTCTCTATAATAATCAACCAAATCCCATTCTGCTAATTCACCTTTCGAATAATTTTCCATCATGCCATGCAAAAATAATCCGTATTGCGCAAAAACACCAGGTTCACTTTTTAGTTTATCAATATATGTGCATTTAAACATATGTTTGCAGATATGAAAAGAGTTTATTCTACTATAACTCCAACTGCTAAAATTATCCAATGCTTCTTTTACTTCATTACTATTAATATCTACCATCCTCATTTCTGTAATTAGAACCCGCAGTAAAAACCACGGGTTCGTATAAAGTTATTAACTATATTATAACATTAGAATGGTAAATCACTATCCATCTCATCGTCTGATAATGATGCGAATGTAGTTGCCGGTTGTTGCTTAACTGTTGTATTAGCCGCACCTGCAATTTCGTTATTAGAAGCCATCTTTTCAAAATCGAAGATTACTACGTTATTGAAATATTTTCTAACACCGTCTGCACCAACATATGGCTTATTATCTACTGTTCCACTTAGAATCTTGATACGATCCTTTTCAACTAAATCGCCTGCCATAGTAAATGCCTTACCAACAAATACTGCATTTGACCAATTTGAATTTTCATATTCCTTACCATCAATCGGTTCTTTTAACTTCTTGGAAGTTGTAAGATTACACTTCATTCTTCTTTCTTCCATAACTGGTTGCCATACTGTTGCATAACTGAATCCTTCACCAATATTTAACATATGTATATACCTCTTACGCTTTCTTTAATCCTTCAATATAAGATACAACTTCATTTTTCAACTTAAGTGTTGCTTCTAAGTCAGTATTTTTAGCAAAATTCTTCACACCATTATTTAATTCGGAAATCTTATCGCCTAATTCTACTGCTGTGATAACCTTGTCAACCTTAGTTGCCGTGCTACAAATTTCCTTAATTTCACCTATAACAGACTGAAGCTCTTCATTATCAATCTCTTCTTGTGATTTAATTACGATTTTTGGTGCCACAGATTCGCCATCATTAGCCCATGTATACAATAATTCACCAGTAGTTTCTGAAATTACATCAAACTTTCCATCAAACTGACTTGTATTATCTTTCATTACCTGTGCAATATGCGTTTCTTGGTCAATCATAAATGCCAATGTTGAGTTGTATTCTAATTCTGAACCTCTTTGGTCAATTCCGCCCGCCATTTTCTTTGGTGCAAACTTACCCTTTTCATTTGCTTCGATAACATAAGCATCCTTACCTCTAACTGTGCAGATAGTATGTATAGGTGCCTGTAAAATCTTTTCTACAAATGCATTATGTCTTGGTGTAACAGTTTTCCACTTTGTAAAATCATTTGTTCCAGGAATTTTAGAAACCAAATCCTTACAGAAATTCCACTCATGTGTTGTTGAATCTATAATTATAACGGTGTATCCACCACTTACTGCATCATTAATTGCATTAATATACTTTTCTGGTTCGTATGGCTCTTGTAAAGTCATTACATCAAAGTCAAAATCATTTGCATAATAATTCATACGACCATTTTCAGTATCAATTGCCGCAATTCTACCCCCACACTTTTTAACAATTCCAGTAGCCATTCTTAATGCCGAGAATGTCTTACCACTACCTGCACTTCCTGCAAGCATTGTCTTAGTCCAAATTTTCTCTTTTTTAGCCTTTTGAAATCCTGCCATTTATGTATCCTCTTTTCTTTAATTATATAAATTAAACTAAATTATGTTTGGTATTAAATTAACTTTTCTACTTCTTCATACGATTTAAACTTATCATCTTTTGCTTTTTTACATTTAGAACATCTACATGGAACTATTAGTCCATTATTATATGTAGAACAAATTCTTCCAACTGTAGTTTCAAATTCTTCACCACAATCAATGCAATTCATTTTGACAATTCTTTCAGATTTTCTATTAGTTAATTGGTTAAGTATATTTCTTTCTGCTTCTGATAATTTTTCCATAACTTTTGCCCTTCTTTCTTGTAATTGTGCAATGCCACAATTACGTGGCATTGCATTGATATGATTTAACTACTTTGTTGTTCCGTCCTTAATCTTCTTAGATAGCTTGAATATTACCTTAGTTCCGGCATCCTTTGCAGGAATAACTACTTCCTTACCTGTTAAACCAGAAGTCATTGTTCTTGCTGCCTTTGCCTTAGTTTCTACTACCTTAAACTTACCAAGATCACCTAGGCTTACATCATCTTTGGATTCTACTACTGCTGTTTCTACTGCTCCTAAGAAAGCATCAATAACTGCTGCGCAATCCTTCTGTGTAATACCTATAGCTGTAGCTGTAGTTGCGATTAAATCCTTTTTAGTTACCATAATTTTTTGTTCTCCTTTAATTCTTATAATTTTTTAAATTTATAATTAACAGCCATATTGCCGTTAACAGCTTTAACAGTGATATTATTATATTACATATTTACTAGATTGTCAAGTATTTTTCAAAAATAATTTTAATTTATTTTTACTTAAAAACAATCAATTGTCAACTTGTATTACTATTATATCACAAGTTTAGATACTTGTCAAGTTTTTTATAAATATTTTTTATAAAATATTTTACCAATTAGGTATAACAAACTTATTTAATGAGACAAGTGTGGTATTAAATATTTTATCCAATTCGAGAATATCTTCAAACCCACACCATCTAATCTCAGAAATTTCCTCTAATTGCGGTGTGATTTCGCCCTCGAATACATCTGTGCTAAATATATCTGATATTACATTTATAGTCTCGCCATGTGACACTATTTTGGCATATATTGTTCCATTAAATATAATATCATTCTTTGATATTTTCACACCAAATTCTTCTTCTGATTCACGAATTGCCGTCTCTACTGGTGTTTCACCTAGTTCTTTCTTACCACCACATAAACACCATCCCTGTCCATCAGTCCTATTGCCTAATAATATTTTGCTTCTATTTTCATTATAGACAATTACACCTGCGCCGCCAGTATATAATTTCATACAATAGCCAACCTTTCTATTTAAGGTAATTTAACCTGTGCTTGCTTAAGTTCTGCAAGGTCTTTAGCCTTTTTCCATATTACATATCGAGAACCATATGGAATATTAAGTTTTTCACATCTTTCTTCCGCTTTTTTACAATCTTCCGCCGCTTTTTCTACGGATTTATAGAAAGGGCATCCCTTTTCTTTATTACACTTTTCAGTATATAAAACTTCACATCTTCCAAGCACCATGCTTTCGCCAAAACATCTATTCATATATCACTATTTCACTTTCATATATTTATTTTTTTGCATTAACATATTTATTAACGTGTATGTATAACATAGTATACCACAATATTTTCAATTTGTCAAGTATAGCTATATTAAATTTTTAAGTCCACACTGTTTTGTTATTTTTGTTGCTATTTTAAAATTTAAATTAACTAAAGGAACTGATACGCTTTGTTTTCCATTGCTATAAATAGAGTGACTTCCTTTAGTATCTCTTACTTTTTCATATCCGGCTTCTTTTAATGCCTTTATTAATCTTCTGCTATCAATATCTTTCAAAATTATCACACCTCCTTTAAATTATTTTACAACTCTAACCTTATCGCCATGTAATGAATATGTGTATAATTGCTGATTAACACAATATTTTTCAACAAAATCTTGGAAATCTTCCAAACTTATATCTTTCAATTGTGATATTCTTTCATCTGTTGACAATGGCATACTATGCTCATATCTGTTTATTAAAGCATCAACAAATTTTGAATTATCTTCATCTATTTTACATAATGAAGAAAAATTTACTTTTTTTGCACGCTCAAATTCTTCATTTGTAACTTTATTCATCGCGTTAATTTCCATGTTACAATTATATAATATTTCTTCTAGTTTGTCAAGTTCATTAAAACTAATACCAATTCCAATATAGTCTTTTTCACCAATATCATATGAATATGAAAATATCTGATAACATAATTTCTTATCTTCTCGAATATTTTTGTATAATCTTGAGGTCATACCGCCACCCAATATTTGAGTATATAATTCGGTTAAATCATCAAACCCTTTAGGGATTAAAAATCCGGTTAAAAGCTTAACTTGGTCTAAACTATCAGATACTTCATTGACATTAGTTGTAATATCTTTTATAATATACTTATTTTCATTTTTTACACCTTCAATGCCATATTCAACAAATACAGAGTACAACATACCAATAATGGTATCATAATCTATTGGTGTTACAATTGAAATAATCAAATTGTTAAAATTATAGTATTTTTTATGAAAATCAAGAAAGTCATCATATTTCATACTGGTAACAGAACCTACCGTGCCAACTATTGCCGAACTTCCGAAGCATTTTGAAAAATATGAATCAAATGAATGATTCCAAACATCATCATTTCTATCATATAACTCTTGTATAACTATTTTCTTTTCAGTATCAAAATCTTCTTCATTTAGGAGTGGATTAAAACACATATCTGACAATACTTGAAATAATTTAACTGTATCATCCTGTGTTACATTGCCATAATAGCGAGTATAATGTTCAGATGTGCAAGCATTGATATCCCCACCACATTCTTCAATAATTTCTTCTATCTTACCTTTTGGATATTTTTTAGTTCCATTAAACATCATATGTTCTAATAAATGAGCACATCCATATATATTTTCAGTTTCATCATTCGAACCAACTAAAAAATGATACTTTGCGTAGGTAAAATAACTTTGTTTTTGTGAATATAACACCGTGGCACCATTTTTTAACTTGATTTTTCTTACATCCATTTTAATACTCCTTTATGTATATAACACATTTAATATAAGAATCTTTAAAATACTTTTCTATCATTCCTCTAACTACAACCCAGCTTCCGCCACCTCGATTACATCCAATTTTATATGGAATTGCTAAACTATAGTTATGCACTTCACAATAATCATACAACTTTTTAAGGCACATGTCAAGTGCATCATAATCTGTATATTGTTTCTTATCTCTTCCATAATCATCTTGGGCAAAAAGATTAACGATAATAACATCGTCACATTCTATTGGTTGGATTTTTCCAAGAAGTTTGTTGCCAAGAAGGTCGCAATATTTTTTATATGAGGCAAACACATTTGGATATCTTATTCTTACGGAATATGCAATTCCCGAACCCATTTTTGATTTACAGTTTGTTTGATGGGCAATACAATCACAATTTGTATTAAATATATCATCTTTAATATATTCAATCATAATTGACACCTTGTATCATGATATAATACTCCGGCTTCATTATAAAATAATGCATTTCTTGGATAATCACCACTGAATTCTGTAATCATGCCTTTTTTATCTGCTATAAATTTAATTCCAATTCTTTCAATAATTACATATTCTGCTATATCTTTATTAAGAAGGTCATTTATTTTTGATTTAATTCTATCAATTTCATATGTCGAAAACATAATTATACCTCTTTATTTTTTTCATAATCAGATTTAAATATTTCATACATTTTTAAATCATAATACTTTCCATCAATTAACCTACAATGTTCTTTCTTAATTCCGACTACACATCCACCATATTTGGAAATTATCTTGTCGTATGATTTTTCTATTGGATTGCCAACAATTACCGAAAAATTCATTTTTCTAAAGTTAAATTTTTCAAAAATATCTGTCAATGCAGTAATTAAATCACGTCCAAATGTGATTTTATTGTCCGTAAAATTAATTATACTTAACCCGCCAACAGCATCGGATGTTCTATTTATATCATATCCAATATATCCTATTATGTTTCCCTCGGAATCTTTTGATACAAATTCAATGGCATTCCATGTCGTTGTTTGCTTCTTGTATAGGTCATAGTATGTGTTGCTATTATAAAACATGTATTTTTCATTATGCCACGTATTCATAAATAATTCTTGCAATTCTTGTTCATATCTATTTGCAACTTCAAGCATTTTTTATTTCAATCCTTTCTAATATTAGATTTTTTATGTATTCACATCCATCTAAATCACCAGTTGCCGTATAATATTTAACACCGTTATTATCCATGAATGATTTTATAAAACCATCATATTGTCTAGCCTCTTCTAAGGAGTTCTCATTTCTTCCATTTGGATTGAATGGTTTTACTCTTTCTAAAAACACGTTTATATTGTCAAATTGGTTAAATTTCTTTAAAATATATCGTCTAAAATCTTCATCTTGTTCTGGATCGTATATTGCATCCAACAATATTGGTCTATCTGTGATAATAACGTCTACATTTTCTGCAACTCTGAATAATTTATATAATTGCTTTCCAAATATATATGGTTGACATTCAAATATTTTTGTTCTGCCCTCCCAAATCATATCTTTCACATATTCGGTAACAAGTTCTGTTTCGACATTTAAGTCTTTTAACATCGAGAACAGTCTGGCGGCATTTGTGCTTTTACCTGCACCACTACCGGCTATTAAATTTACAACTATTGCTCTATAAATATAGCATCACTCCTTATTTAATTTAAAACAGTTGAAATATAATTTACACCCTTATCATATAATTCTTCATCCAATTCAATAGCTATGCAACTTCTATTGTTTTTTTCAGACGCACATAATACACTTCCAACACCAGAAAACATATCCAATATTGTTTCACCTTCATTGGTTGATTTTAATATTAAAAATTCAAGTAATTCAAGCGGTTTTTGATGTGCATGTATTAATCTTGAAGCTGGAATTTTTGAATATGTAAGAATATCATCATGTCTTTGCTTGCCATCTACTACATTTAACTGCCTTCGTCCCTTCATTCCATAGACTATACATTCATATCTATTTCCGTATGCACCAGTTAAATCACCACTACCATGATTTCCCTTATCCCATATTATAACATTTTTTATATTATAATAAGCTTTTAAAATTGGTAATTGCTCATCTAACTTATCCCACCTCGTGAACCAATACATGTGTGCGTTATCTTCTAAGCAATTGTATGATAATTCTATTGACTGTGTTAACAAATCAATATTATCCTTGTCGTTTCTTATGCCTTTTTTTGTAAGCGTATCTGATTTATCCAGTCGTCTATTAGAATGGTGGTCAATTCCATATGGCGGGTCTACAAGTATACAATTAACTTTTTTGCCATCTTTTATCATATCATTCATTACAGACAAACAATCATCATTAATATATACGCTATCATTAATGTTAAAATGTTTCAATAATATTTATCCTTTCATACAAGTTCTTGATTTAACGATTAATTATATTATATCATAAAAATATGTAGCTGTCAAGTCCATAGCTATTTTGCGGACTTGTCAATATATTCAAATATCCATCCCTTGTGTGATTTTCTATCACCATTAAGACATCTTATAACACACGAATATACTAAATTATGTTCCTTTGAAAATTTATTGGCACCTTTGGTTATAATGGTTATTTTTGTATATACATTATACGCCTTAAAACTTTTCAACTTATCAAACTGTTTATTATTACTTAATTCTACATTTTTATTTTTTGTTATCCAAATACAGTTCGCAACATTATATTGTTCACCTAATTTTAAATCTTTATCTAATTCAAGCAATCCTTGTAATATTAATTTTTCATCATATCCATCTATCATAACTACATCTATTATATAATTTTCAAAACATAACCATCTATCACATACGGTTATGCCTTTGCCACCATAATTCTTATAATCTTTACAATCATATTTATAACATCTATATATCATACTTAACCATCTTGAATACAAACAATTGTTGCGGCGTGCATTGCCTATACATGCAATACCTAATATATTAGGAAAATATGGGTCTTTAATATTGCAATTAATTATTTCATTTTTATTAGCCAGAAAAGTATAATTACTGATAACAAAACTACACTCATATAATTTTGCTCTACCACATAATTTATCAGTTATGCCATTAACAATAAATTCACCATATTTTCCTAAAAATTTCTTTCCAACAATATCGTCATTATTTTCTATTATAGAATAATCTTTAAACTTAATATATTTTCTCCTCATATACCCACCTATTACTTAGCTGAAATATCTGCATTATGCAATAATTTTAAATTATCATATGTCTCTACTCCAACTAATTTTTTAAATTTATCTATTGATTTATTAGTATTTATATTATATAATTGCATATGCCATGTGATATATTTGCATATTTCAAGTATATCTTCGTCAGAATATTCTAACGATTTTAAATAAAACATTGCGTCATAAGCACCGACTAAGTGATGTTGATTGTATGTGCAATATCCTTTTTCTTGATTGAATTGTTTTGTGAAAGGTTTCCCAATATCGTGCATTTGTGCTGCCGTATATAATCTTTCATAAAATTCATCATTATTTGTCATAATTTCTAAATTTGTAGCACATGTATCAAGATGCCTACCGATTGTTAGTGTGTGATGTGGGTTATTTTGGTCTATTTCATCTAATTCTGCTAAACGAGATATTATATTGAAATCTTTTTTATTAAACCGCCAAACTATGTCTATTTTGTCAAATCCTTCATATAACTGCGGTAAAAAAATATTGCTATACATCCTTTTAATTACATCTACACCGACGGTTCTTTCACGCTTACTGTCTGCAACAATGCAATCTTTATACGGTGTGGCAAAAACTAATGCTTTCTTTTCATGTTTATATTTTTCTATTGTTCTTAAAAAAGACGCCCTTTTTCTATGTGATATATTTGTTGCATCATATATAACATCATAGCCTAAATGCAAATCATCTTGAATTCTCTTGTGCAATTCAGCAAATAAAATTTGATTTTTATCTACCACATTTACACTTCCAAACATCTCTTTTCTTAGTTCATCAGATGAATGAACTTTAAAATTAGAAAAGTTTTCTTTTATAAATGTTGATTTTCCGCTTCCCGGCAAGCCTACGGTCATCACAAATTCACTCATATTATACTCCTAACTCTAATTTGAAGTTTTTTGACATGCAGTTATATAAAACATCATTTAAAACATTTTCTACGTTCTTATTTATACAAACTTCATTGTCGTTCATATATTTTGACTTAACTTCTCCGCTTTTCTTTAAAATCTTATTAGCTATTTCTCTGGCTTCATCTAAATTATGACGACCTTTTTTAACGTCTATTAAATATTCTGTATTTTTAGATATCAAACATTCACTGTATGGTTCTCCAGAAATATACCTCTCAATAAATTCTTCTAATCTAATTAGGTGATGCAATTGTTTTGGATCGTAGCCGAACTTTTCTATTTTATCCATTGTTGCTGGATATGGATGTTCAAGTGCTTTGTGCTTTTCCATAATCATACCACACATACAATTCAAGGAAGCATAATTATTATACCTTGCCACATATTCACGTATATCAATTAGTGGTTTAAATATTTTTTCATATGCTGGATTAAATACTATATATTCTGTAAATAATATTTCTATGAAATTGATATTTTGCTTCTTAAAGCAATCAAACATCAATCTAATATCTTTTAAATCTATATGTTCATTATTTTCAAGAACATGTGTTGTGCTGATTGGTTTACTATTTAATAAAAAGTCTTTAAATTTAGGCAAAATAATAGCTTTACAATCAATATCACTATCTTCATAATCCAAATTGTAGTTCTGAGAACCCTGTAAAAATACACCAATTGTTTCATATTCCATATCTTTAACAGTATTATAATTTTCTTCTAATCTATTCATTATTTTCTTTTTATCCATCTTTTTCCTCCAAATACGCAAATGCTGCTGAATAATCCATAATTATACCAAGTTCATTTAACTTTTTGTAACTATTTGAATTATTTTTTAATACATTAAATTCTTTATTTAGATAAACACTTTTTATATATCCAATTAGATTAGGTGGACAGTTTTTATCGACCCATATCATAAATGTCTTTCTATCATCTTTTGGTGCATTATCATAATAATATCTTATCCAATTTTCCGTATTATGCTTATACTTAAAGATTTCATTAGATATTTTTTCAATCCTTATTTTATAATTATCGAGGATTTTACTAATCATATCATCATATCTATCTTCGGCAATATTTTGTATAACCACATTAATTGATGACATTTTATCAAGAAGTCTATGTAGGTTAATATAATCGTCACATTTAATTTTTATTTTGTGACCATCAATATTTATTACCCATCCCTCTTTTTCATTAGACTTCAATTTTTTCATATTATCCAATATTTCATCAAGTGTAGTTTCTTCAATCTGTGTCATTGGAATATCGTATTTTTCAGCAAATAATTTAATATCATAATAGTTTAATTCTTCACCGGTATAAACATTTCTTATACCAATTAAATATAAACCTTGTTGATTTGCATTATATAATACCACATGAGCATCTTTCATACTTATATATTCAAATATAAATGTATAATCTTGATTTTCATATAACATTGTTTTATAGTTATCAGTCAACATAGAATAACCATCTTGTAATCTCCAAGAATCATCTGCTGACAATGCCATACTACCAGACATAAAGTAATTATCTTTATAATATCTTGCAGATTGCATAGAGCCATCTAATTTATTAGTATATTCAACTATTTTAGCCTTATTAAGTTCATCTGATATTACATCAACATTATTTTCTGGTATTTCATCCATGTTAAAGAATTTTCTAAATGGTGTTAATACAAGTTCTTCATTCTCCAAGTCAATAACAATACTTCTGCATTCCCTATAGATACTATTTGAATCTGTCCACATTGACTCTTGCATGTCGGCAATACCATAACGTATTAACAAATAATTATTATATTGATTTGTTTGGAGACAATCAAATATGTCATTGTATTCAACATTATTTAATTTTTCTATCCAAGTATTAAAATCAATTGTATCAATACCGAATTTATTTTTATATTCATTTTTTATAGACATAACTAAATTATATACTGGATTCCATTCATACATAATTATTCTCCAATCTTACAAACATGCACCGCAACAGCCATGTTCAACATTATTATTAAACATCGAGTCAATGTCGGCGGCGTATGGTTTCAATTCATCTGGTAATAAACATACATCAATTACCCAATCGGCAATATTTGTGTATGATTTTGTATAATTTCTATTAAAACCACAAGAGCCACCACTACTCCAAAACTTATTTCCTAATTTTGAGCTAAAAACATATTCAACGTCCTCAATTTTAAATTTTAATTCTCCATGACATAATGAAATTTCATGGTTGTATGAGATAAATTCAATTTTTGACTGTGTATAATTTTTTAACATTCTTATTTTCTCCAATCCGAAAAAGATAATTGCATTATATCATGCTTTATTAGTCTTGTCAAGTTTTTTGTAATCTTATGTTTTTTATTAAACATATAAATGTATCACGCATTAATATTATATATATTATAAGTATTATTATATATACTTATATACTATGTCTATATAGTCTTATATTATAAGTATATAAACGTATATATAATAATAATACACTTACGTATATTATTATATATACTTATATAAGTATTATATTATAAGTATGCTTAGTAACTATATATTATATCATACTTTTTTATACTTGTCAAGTGTTTGGAGAAGAAAAAATAATTTAATTTAATTTTTGATATGGCTTGACAAATTATTTAATTTATGCTATAATATATTCAACAGTTGAAATTATAAAGGAATTTATGTGAGAAGATAAATAATAAATTAATTTATAAAAACTATTGACAAAATTACAAATTTATGCTATACTGTATATACAAGGTAAACAAAAAGAAAAGAGGTGAAAAAATGGCTACAATAGAAGTGAGATATTCTCACGGCGAAGAGAAGTATGTATGCTCTGAGTGTGAAGAAGAAATTAATGAAGCTCTAATTGAAGACTATATTTATGAAAAAGCGAAGAGATGCCCAAGTTGTGGGGAGCTTATAGAAGATGTTGATATTTTTTAATACATATAAAAATTAAAGAAAGATAAGAGGTATAAATGATTTTACTTATAGGGAAAGAAAATTGCCCAAGATGTGAAATGACAAAGAAAATTCTTAGTGATAAAAATATAGAATTTGAATATCAGTTATTATCATCTATGGATAATAAATTAGAAATAGAAAAAATGGCAAAGGAAAAAAATACAAATACACTTCCTTTAATTTTAAAAGATGGCATTTTAGTAGATTTACAGGAGGTAATTTAATATGTATTTCAAGACTACATACGAGAGTGCATTTGATGATTTATATATGCATTTAAGAGCAAAATATCCAGACAAATTGTTTGACATGGACGGAATTGGTAAACAAATGGATATGTCAGAATTTAGTAAGAACTTTTTTGCTTCAAACGTTCAAGCAGATGCAAGCATAGATGCTAATGCTAATTGTGATGATATAAGCGTTATTGCATATAACACAGAGCTTCCGAAACCGTTCTTTAGACTAAATAGCTATTATATTTTATGGAAAGAATTAAGAAGATTATATGGTCAATTAATTGCTAACGAAATTATTGAAATGCAATTAACAGGTGATATTTACATACATGATTTCCACGGAATTGCTGCAGGATTGCCATATTGTTTTAACTATTCAACATATGATGTAATGACTAAAGGATTACCGATGGTAAAGAAAATTAAATCATTACCACCAAAATACTTATATGCATTTAAGTCTCAGCTTGAACAATTTACAATTATTGCATCAAATTCAACACTTGGAGCAACAGGTGTAGCAGATTTATTAGTTGTAATGTCATATTACGTTAATAATATTTTAAAAACTAAATCAGATGCACATTTTAAATTTGAAACAGAAGATGATTGTTGGACTTACATAAGAGAAAATCTCGTGTCATTTATTTACACAATTAATCAGCCGATGAGGGCAAATCAATCACCATTTACAAATATCTCGGTGTATGATAAATATTTCTTGGATAAATTATGTGAAGATTATCTATTTCCAGATGGAAGTTCTCCAGACAAGGATATTGTTAATAAATTGCAAGAAATTTATCTAAATATTATTAACGATGAACTATCAAGAACACCATTAACATTCCCAGTCACTACTGCATGTTTCAGCATTGACGAAGAAAATAATATTAAGGATGAAAAATTCTTAAAGTTTATAGCAGAACAAAATCAAGAGTACGGATTTATCAATATTTATTGTGGTGATAGTTCGACATTAAGTTCATGTTGTAGATTGAGAAGTGAACAAAAGTCAGAATACTTTAATTCATTTGGAAGTGGTTCAAGCAAAATTGGTAGTTTAGGTGTATGCTCAATTAACTTCCCAAGATTAGCAATTAAATATCCGAATGAAAAAGATTTTACTGAAAACCTATTAAAAATGGTTGTAGTATGTGCAAGAATTAATAATGCTAAAAGAAAGATTGTTGAAAAGAGAATTAAAAATGGTAATGAACCATTATATACATATGGATTTATGGAATTGTCCAAACAATATTCAACAGTAGGTGTTAATGGATTTAATGAATGTATTGAAATTCTTGGAACAAATATTCTTGAAAAAGAAGGCCAAGAATTAGCTATAAGAATCCTTGATGCCGTTAATGATATGAATGCAAAATTACAAAAGAAGTATAACGCACCACATAACTGCGAACAGGTTCCGGCAGAAAACATGAGTATTAAGATGGCAGAAAAAGATAGATATTTAGGATACCAAGATAAGTATACTATTTATAGTAATCAATTTATTCCATTAACAACAAATGCAGATATGTTGGATAGAATTAAACTACAAGGATTGTTTGATAAGCATTTTTCTGGTGGGGCTATATGTCATATCAATGCTGATTCAAAAATAGAAGATGTTAATGATATTATGAATTTGATTAAAATGACGGCTAAAATGGGCGTTGTATATCACGCAATAAACTATGTATTAGCTGAATGTAAAGATGGTCATATGAGTGTCACAAACAATGATACGTGTTTAATTTGTGGAAAACCAATTATCAATAAATACACGAGAGTAGTTGGGTTCCTTACAAATGTTAAAAATTGGCACAAAGTAAGAAGAGAACAAGACTTTCCAAATAGACAATTTTATCACGGTTTAAAATAAAGGAGTATAATGTGCGTATTTTAGCATCACAATACACCTTAAATAATAAAGCTTTTGAAATATATGTAGCCGGTTGCAGTGGTAAACCCCACTGTGCTGGCTGTCATAACCCTGAATCGTGGCGATTTGATATAGGTGATGTATATGATAAAGATTATTATTTAGGTAAAATAAAGGAAAAAGTAGAAGAATTTGATATTATGATAGATAATATTATGATTTTCGGCGGAGAACCACTGGATAATGATTATAATGAATTAGAATTTATGTTATTGGATTTTAAAAAACTAAAGAAAAAGATATGGTTATTTACAAGATATAATTTTAACGAAGTTCCGATGTTTGTTAAATCAAATTGTGATTATATAAAGTGTGGAAGGTATGATGAAAATTTAAGATGTGATGATAATATACAGTATGGTATAACCTTAGCCACATCAAACCAGAACATATATAAGAAAGGCAAGGATTATTAAATGAGTTACGGATATAAAATGAACATTCTTACAGATGGAACGTTCGATAATGATGCTTATAATGAATTATCAAATGTAGTTATTGGTAAAAATAATGAAATTGGCGGATTTAGTTGGATTAATATTAATGAAGATAAAAACTATATTTCTCTTGAATCACATAATGGTCATTGCCACAGACAAGATGGTTTTGGAAAAATAATGGCGGATTTATGTGCCATTAAAAATGCATCAACATTGGTAAGATTTTGGACTGATGAACATACAGGCAGAGGTGGAATTGAAGACAGCACAGATAGGTTAATCAAGAACGGTGTGTATATTGGAGATAGAAAAGCTACATATAAATATTCTATTGATGAAAATGGTTTTCCAACAAGCGTAATTGAATCACATAAATTTACATTAGAAGATATTGATGAAAATGAATTTATAAATGGTTCAATGTATAAGGTTGGTGGTAATTAATATGGAATTTATAATTGAAAAAAATCCAGATAATGAATTTTATGAAAATATTACAAAAGCCGTAAAAGAAAACGACGGATATTGCCCATGTTTACTAACCAAAGATTCTGACACCAAGTGTATTTGTAAAGATTTTAGAGAGCAAGACCATGAAGGATTTTGTCATTGTCAAAGATATATCAAAGTTAAGAAATAGGAGAGATTATGAATAAATTATTAAACATATTAGATAAAACAACAATTATTTTTTCAATAACAACAATAATTCTTTTATTGTTAGCACCGATGATAATTGCATTTACAATGTTTGCAATTACATTAATATCATCCTTATTATCAGCAATTGTAGAATTTTATGTAAATGTTAATAAAAAGAAGGTATATTTTTCTAAGGTTAGAGAAGATGTAGTTATTCCTTCTAAGTTAGAAGAGAATGCTGGATATGACGTATATGCTAATTTTAAAGAAGATTATATGGTTATAGCGCCACATGAAACAAAGATGATTCCAACTGGAATTGCGAGTGCATGTTCATCAGATTACTATTTCCAATTATTTGAAAGAGGTTCCACTGGCACAAAAGGAATTGCACAAAGATGTGGTGTAATTGACAGTGGGTATAGAAACGAATGGTTTGTTCCTATTACAAACACTACAAATAAAGTGATGTTTATTTCAAAATTATCTGAAAAAGATACATATAGTAAATATTATAACGATAAGATGACAGAAAGCTTTGTATATCCATATGAAAAGGGAATTTGCCAAGCAGTATTATTACCAGTTCCAAAAGTTAATGTAAACGAAATCTCATATGAAGATTTATGTAAGATTAAATCAAATAGAGGTATGGGCAAATTAGGGAGTAGTCATAAATAATATGGTAGAAAGAAAAACTTGGGAAGAATTTAGAGATTGCAAAATGTTGTGGTGGATCAATATGATCCTTCACACGTTTGGATGGGCTATTGTTGTGGATATTGAAACAGAAACAGGTAAGGTTGTAGATTCATATCCAGCAAGAGTTAAGTTTAGAGGGTTTGAAGATAAGTATAATACGTCTGGATATATTGGTGTTAGCCAATTTATGAAAGATAACGCAGAAGAATTATATAAGGAGTCGATGGAATAATGATGAAATTAAATGAAACAGTTGAAATGATGAACAGCGAAGATTATAAGGAAAGATTTTTAGCAGAATATATGCAATTAAAGATTAGAGCGGATGGATTATTTAAGATGTTGGATAAGTATAAAGAAGGCACATTAGATTTTACACCATCATGCAGTTATGATTTATTAAACGCACAGCTAAAGTCTATGGATTTATACGCATCATATTTGGAAGATAGGGCAGAAGTAGAAGAAATTGACCTAAATGCTGAAATTGCGAAAATGTACTTTTACAAACGAGAAAAAATAAGGGTAGACGTTAATCTACCCTTATTTTTTATTTTACTAATATTTGGATTATGTTTTTATTAACTCTTTTCATAACCCTGTATCCAGTATCACTATTAGTTGCAATACCATTATCGTTGGATTTGCAATATCCATTGACTTTGCAAGTTCCATCGTCTAATGCTAATAAAACACCCATCATACCAATAGAATCCCACTCTTTTCTATTTTCTCTTGGTTCGTATTTAACAGAAGAGTCCCAATCTGGATTATACATAGGAATTATTTCAGTATGTTCTTCTCTTACTAATACATCTTTTTCTACTGGTATTTTAGTAATAACACCATCTTCATCAATATTTTCATTATAAGTTACAACTTTTTTATATTCTGCTGGAATTATAACTTCTTTATGTTTAATTCTACCGAAATCATCAGTAACATACGTATTACACCATCCATCTGGATTGTTACCTATAACAGATGGGGTTGCAGAAACAATTCCAAGTATGTAGCTATCTGTAGATGTTGCTTTTCTTATTTTATCACCATCTAAGGTTACAAAATAACCGGCGCGGTCTTCATCTAAAGTATTTCCATCCAACCACTCAAATAATTCAGCATAGTCTGCGCCACTTGAATTAAATGCGCTTAAACCATAAGTTTTACCATCAAATGTAACTCTAAATGCATTATTTTTAGCAGAAGGCCCACCACCATTCCCTATTACAAAAACATCAGAAGTTGACGTAAAAGAATTAACACTACCCGTCAAATCTTTATTAAAATTACCTATGGCATGAGAAGCAAATGTATTTGCAGTTGTTCCACTTCCCTGTGAATGTGCAGCATATCCACTTGCAGTTGTCTGCGTCCCTTCTGCATGTGATGTCTCACCGCTTGATGTGCATCCATCACCTTCTGCGTGTGAATATAGACCGGAGGCAGTTGTAAACCCACATTCTGCATGTGAGCCATCGCCACTTGCCACCGTCTCTTCGCCTTCGGCATGAGAATTAACCCCGGAAGAAACAGTCTTATATCCTTCGGCATATGAATTTGTATTATTAGCAATAGTTTCCCTGCCACATGCATATGAATTTTCACCAGATGCAGTTGTAGTATATCCAATAGCACATGATTGGTTGGCGCTTGCTATACACCCCATGCCTGCTGTATGGGCAGCTTGACCAGAGGATACGCCTTCTATTCCTTCTGCGTGGGCAGCTCTGCCAGAAGCTATAGTTCTTAAACCTTCTGTGTGTGCACCCATTCCAGTAGAAACGGTTGCATACCCCTCAGAGTGTGATGTTAATGTCCCTGTTGCTTTTACGGCATATTCCCAACTTGAAGCCGGCGTCCCAAATTCAACAGTAACGGAATTGTCGGTTATGGTGGTTATCCTTGTTTTTATTGGAGAATTGTTATATACATTAATATATATATAATCATTTACATACCATGAAGATGGCGTTGTTTCTAATGTAATAACCTGGCCTGCGAAACTTGATATTTTATAAAGATTTCCTTCTGCTGATAAATTACTTTTGCCTTCCGTATGTGTATTTCTACTTATTGACATATTGCTTTCACCTTCTGCATGTGAATTATCGCCCGATGCAATGTTTATTCGTCCCTCAGCATGTGAAGCCGCACCAAGTGCGATATTGGAAAAACCTTCCGAATGTGAATTTGCACCTTCGGCAGAAGTAGAGTCGCCTTCTGCCACGCTATTTTCATGTAAAGCAAATGAAGATGAAGATAGTGATACGCCACGATACCCTTTACCTGTAATACGAAGTCCAATATCATCATCATCGCCAGAAGCAGTTATAATAGGTATTTCACCTATTATTGAGTTTGAAATATTAATCTCGTTAACAGCATCCGTAACAGTATCTGCAAATTTAATAATTTCATTACCATTATTATCATTTATAGATGGCATTAAAGATAGCGATAAATTTTCTATTCTGTATTTTGGATCGTATATGTTTCCAGAATAGAAACTACCCTTATAATCTGACATGTATTATGCCTCCTTTCATATTTTGATGCTAAAATAACTTTTCAATGGCTTGATAAATTATATAAACCATTGCTACAAATTGTATTCCATATTTTTTAATCAAAACACGGACGTCAAATTTAAAAATTTCTTCATTTGAACTAATTTCATGTTCAATATTTTGTATTTTCTCATCCATTTTAATTTCTAATTTTGATAAATTTTCTTGCGTCTCCTTTGTTTCGGAATTCAATTTATCTAAATTTAGATTTACTTTTTCTAATGTAAAAGAGAAAGAACGCATCAATTCATCTCTTCTATCGTTTTTCTTCTTTTCTAATACACTTTCTTCTTTATTAGTTTCCATCAATGTGGTTAATCTTGTTATAGCTTCGCTTATTGAATCAAGTTTTTCTATTTTCTCTCCCATAGACTCAATTTTAGTCTCGATTCTTGCGATTTTTTCGCCATGATCCTTCACATCTTTGCTAATATCTTCCATTATGCTTAAACCTACGCTTTCATTATATTTTTCTCCATAATCTTCGTCTAAATTTTTCATGGAGTTTTTTTCACTCCCTTCATCATAATTTACTTTTTTTATTATACCGCATCATTAACGCAACGCATAATATAGACATGCTTATAGCGCTTGATATTAAATTACCGATATAATTATTCATGTTAACACATAAAAAACTAATAAAATAAAATAAGATAAGTGTATTTATATATTTACTAACAAACCATTCCTTGGTTTTACCATTCATATTTTCTTTTGATATAATTGGAACTTTTTTAATTATGTATATTCCAAATACCATACTTATAAACAATAGAATGTTTACTTGACACATTATGTATTTAGAGATTATAGCCGTAGATAATATCAACGGAATACTAATACATAAACATTTATCAAGAGTTGTAGAATGATATCCACCACTATATAACCGTAATACATTTAACACAATTAGAACAATTATCATTTGTGGTATGCATTCAAATATATATGCAAGACCAAAAAAGAATATGTTGGATATAATAAAAAAAGTAAGAAATATGACGTTATCTTCAAAATCATCATAATTTCTTACTTTAAATAGCTTTGTTTTAATTAATGCGTCAATAATCCGCATTGATATTTTTATAATCATTAATTTGACCTTTCTTTATCCTAAAATTTGCAAAATTAAAAGGCTGATTTTATCTGCTAAATGACACCTTACAAACGGCTAAATTTCAACGTTTGTATATGCCAAATTGGACAAAATCAACCTTTTTAATTTTTTGATGGTATTTCACATCAATTTTGTAGATAATTATGTAAATTATCTACTATTTTGTTCTAGTATCACCAAGAACCCAAAACTTTTCACAATTTCTCACTATATCTACACCTCCCTTTATTTAAGTTTATTTTACAAAAATAAATAATTATGAATTCCATTATTTTAAATGGGATGCACATCATTAATTCTTTTGTTCCAAATTTTGTTGAAAATACATCTATATTAAATAGTGTATTTAACGATATGGCTATAATAATTTCAATAACCATTACTAAGCATCCGACTTTTACGACGGACATAATTGCTTTTTTAAGTTTTATATTAAATACTACTCCAAGTAATAATCCAGAATATAATATGAATATTATTTGAAATACCAATCCAAGCCATGATATAAAAGTATATAACACGGCATTAATTATAGAAATACCAAAAAATGATAATATAAATTTCCTATAATTCTTTTCTAAGTTATTATCTAATATAAAATATGTTAAAATTATTAATCCATCAAATACTGATGAAAAAATAAACATTGTTAAAATATTGTAAATGATGTTCATACATACACACACAATCCCTATCTTTTTATTCTTTTTTCTTCTATATTCATAATTTCCTCTAATGCTTCATACATAACATTTTCCCCAAAAAATCTTATCCGAGCATTATTTTTATCTTTTTTTGATATATATTTTACGTTTTTTGTAGCTTTTGCTTCAAATAATAAGTTATAGCACATAAGTTCTGAATTTATTTGAATCAAATAACTAATTCCCAATTTTATTATAACACTATAATCTCCAAATCCATCGTTAATAAAGTGATAGTTAGATTCTTTAATGCCAAAGTGGTCAAAAAGTTTAATGAAATAATCTTCATTGTTCTTTATAGAATTTCTCTTTAACCATAGGGAAATTTGTAAGTCTTTGTAATTAAAATCTCCCAAGCTATCACTCCTTCTTATCTAAAACAATCTTATTCGTAATATTACCGCATTTAATTAACTGGTCAAATTGACACTCTGTTTGATTTAAATGCACGTTATTCAACTTAATCATATCATTAAGCATAGATTCTATTGTTGCTATTTTTTCTTCTTTCTCAACTATCGTTTTAATAATTTTCCTATTATCTATAATGAAGTAAAACAGAATAAGTATTAAAAATAATACTATTAAACTGAACACTATAAAAAATCCAAACATATTTTGTTTAAAAATAAGTTCTGCCCTGTTATAAAATTTTATAATATAATACAACAAGGATGATATTACAACAATAGAACCTATGATTGCTGGAATTGTCACGTATTTACCAAATCTACCCATATGACATATCTCCTTTCTATAATATTTCTTTGTATAATATATTATATCATAGATAAGGTATTTTGTCAAGTATTTTTAATAATTTATTTTATTTTATTTTATATCCAGAGAATACTGCCGTAGAACCTTCTAATATATATATTAAATCACCAATATACATATATTCTCTTCCATCTTATGAAATTCCACTATTAACCCATTCTACGGTTTCGCCGCCATTATCGGCTCCAGATAGTAACACATCCATAATTATACCTCCAATAAATTATTAAAATATACCATTAATGAGGCAAGTTCCTCTTATTATTTGTGAGGCCGTTGCCGTCCCAACTGGAATTTTTAAAATTACATGAAGATATGTTCCGGCTTCTATCATAATTGGTGCATCTAAATTTATATCTATTGGACTAGCAACCAGCACTAACCGCAAATGTTTGTATACTAAGCGGAATACTTCTTGCCGATCTTGTTCCACCTGTTGCGCTATCTGCTGTTTCCAATGATACACTAGTAGAACCAACTCCAAGATGTTTCTGTCATTTCACCACCAGTTATAACTAACACATTTGAATTGGTGGCTGCCGATGTATTTGTTATTCCAATAACCTTATTTATATCCGATGATACAATATTGCTTGCATAATCAACTTTGTCGCCAGATATAATTTTTACTACACGATTTCCGCTTAAATTTGTATTTGCAATTTTAGTAACAGAATTATCATTTTTTGAATTTATTGTTACTTTATTTAAATTTGAATCTACATCAAAAGTTGTATTTTCGCCAGAATTAAATTCAGTATTACCTTCAAGTGTTACGTTATTGAATTTAAAATCACCATCAACATCTCATTTTTTGACTTTGGACGCCGACGTCTGATACCATTACATTATTATTGGTGCTTGATACAATTATTTTTGAACTGTTATTATTAAAAACTACGATACTATCACTCATATTGCAGTCACCGAAATAATATTATTTATATTTCCATATAACAAAACGGTTCCATTGCCATTCGAATCAATTAAGAATAGATCATATATGTATTTTTGTCCAGTTAAAAGTCTTGTTTGACTTGATTTGATCGTAATAACAATCTTTCCTTCATTGGGCGTAATAACTATACCACCATTGGTATTAGATGATAAATCAATAACTGGTTCAGTATTTATATCAGTTCTTATGCACATTCTGCTTGTATATCCGGTTAAATTTATAACTGTGCCATTAGAGTCTTTCCATATAACCTCTCTTGTAAACATTTCTCCCTGATATGTTTCTAATGTATTTTTTGAAGCCAAATTTTTCACCCCTTTATTTATATAAATGTGAAGTTTTTAAAAATTTTAATACATGAAACCAATTTGTAAAACTTCTCTTTTCAATGTGAAATTTAATTTTTCCAGTATTATTTTGCGCTAAATTATAATGTTTTAAATATATCTTGTCATCATTTTTAACAAAACATACATATATATGTCCATTCACATTTACTTCTAACTCGCAAGGAACATCCTCCCATTCTCTGGTATTTGGATTCCTTATATAATCGTATATTGTTTTAATATTCATATTGAAATATTTTTCATTAGTTTGTAAAATCATATCAATATTATCTTTAACCTTATTGTGAAATATTTTATTCATTAAGCATATCAATTCACCCCTTCTCTTTATTATCATCGATCATAATTATTAATTCTTGACATACCCTGTTTTCGTTAATAATCCAATTAGAATATTTTTTTATATGTTTTTTTATTAAAAAATATATAATCCAAATATTAATAAGAAATATAGTTAATAATATTATATTAATATAATTATAAATATTAAATCATTCCTTTCCATTGGTATTTATATAATAATCAAATTTAATTTGATTTTATTGTCAATATTATAATAAACCGTGTAAATATTAATATCTACACGGTTTATAAATGTGATATATAGAACTACTTCTTTTCTTCAATCTGTTTGTCACTAATTCCAGGAGTAGTTGGGTCTACCAATACACCAACAGTAGCTAAAACATTAATTGCAATACCAACAATCTGAACGATCTGGTCTTGTGAAATAGATGTTGTAATACCTAAGATTCCAAGAATCTGGTATGCAAATGTTACTACACATGCAATAAGTGCTGCAAACACAGTTTTGTTTTTAAATCTTGATTTCAAATCAATTTTCATAGTCAATTACCTCGCTAATCTTTCTAACATTGTGATAACTTGTTCTCTTGTAATATATCCATGTGGATTACTACCATCTGTTATGCCATCTTTTTTTGCCTTTTCCCAAGCATCTTTTGCCCAAGTAGATGGTGTGCTATTGCTGTTATTTAATATTTCATTAATAACATCTTTAACGACCTGTCTTGTTTCTGCTTCAGTCAAATCCTCTACCTCCTTTTTAGTAACTATTGGCTGTATATTTTGAAGATATGGTAAAGGGTCAATATAACCCCTACTATCTTCTGTGGATTTTGAAAAATCTGAACATATTGCAAAATGCAAATGCACAGGAATTTTCAATTTATCAGTATTGGAACTGTTGCCCATAATTCCTAAAATGGTGCCAGATTTTACAGAGGTTCCAATGCCAATAGTGCATTTAGATTTCATATGTTGATATAGTGTTTGGAAGCCATTGTGTTGAATTACAACAAACCAGCCCCTATAATCATTCCAATCATTATATTTCACAGTTCCATCAGCAACTGAAAATATATTTGTTTGTGATTTAGAAAAATCACGACCTAAGTCAACACCATGATGAAAAGTTGATGCACCTTTTATTCCAGTGTCCCTTTTACCATATTTACTTGTAACACGAAAAGGTAATACTGGTGAATGCGTTAATTGTATTGACATTAAAAATCATCTCCTTTCTATAATATAATATTTATATTATTTTATTAATATACCTGTGACATTGTTCCGCTTGAATTCTTATAATACTTACCAGCTATTAAACCTCCGGTTTTTTGCGGATGCATTATCTGCAAAAGCCATTAGTAAATTGTATGTTCTTGATTGTGTCGCAAATCTTACGATTACAATACCAGAACCGCCATTGCCACCAGTTGCAGAAGAGGAACTTGTTTCACCGCCACCGCAGATACAAATGGAATGAACTGATGTTACGCCCTTTGGAACCGTGAATGCTGAACTTCCGAATGTTAAATATTTAAGAATTGTTTTCCAGCTTACGGATACTCTGTCTATAATAGCGTTTCCACTTACAATTCCGTCGTCTATAATTTCATTCATACTTGAACCAGAAAGCATACTAAATTTAGATTCTGGTATTCCATTTGTAAATTTTGCCATTTATATCAACCATTTCAGACATAAAGATAAGAATAAAACATCTGTGTAAAATATATGATTCTAAATATCACTCCATGTTCCAATCATATTTGTAACAAGCCATACATTTCCTACTGATTGTATTTCTATATAATTTCCAATAGTATTACTTTGAATATTAGAAACAGAAGTTCCGCTAACCATAATTGCGCCAGATATTCTCAACATATTAGCCGAATTAACGTAAAACGAATACTTTAAACCAGATTCTACTGTTGGAAGTGTAAAAATTGTAGTTGCGGTTGCCCCTGTATTTAAAAATATTGCTAAATTATCACTTTTTACAATAGTATAATCAATAGTTTTTGCAATTTCTTTAACAGATGGTGTATTTTTTTGTATTATAGCCCAATTTGCATCAGTAGTTCCAGGTATATTAACTTTTGCGAATATTAAATCACCGGCTTCGACCTGTGTTGAATTTAAAACACCATCTACACTTACATACCAAGCATCACCCTTTTCTATGGCACCACTTGCCCCACTTCCACCTGTGCTTGGGTAAACATTAGACGATGCATCGTAATCACCACGCAAATCAAGTAGTCCACTAACAGCGCTGTTAATTTCATTTTTTACAAAAGCAGTAGATGCAATCTGTTGGGTATTTGTTCCGGCGGTTGCCGTAGGGACTAATGGTGTTCCAGTAAATGTTGGCGACTCCCTCCAGAACCCAAGTATACTTGCATGAATCCACCCATCTTCATCAAATACTATAAATGCCGTCATTTCTTCTGGTATTGTTATTAATGTTCCACCAGTATTATCTATGTCATTAGTGGTATCTCCATCACATGAAACACCGCCGCCCCAACCAGCACCAATAGTAACTGGTAGGGCAATTCCAGAATAATTAAATAAATAGAAGCATCCAAATTTAAAATTAGAATTTACTTTAAAATCATCTGCATTCATAGACACAGAGGTTACGCCGTTTTCGGCCTGAACCTCCTTATTAACGCACGATATATATGTTATTGCATTTGCGCCTGCGATTTCAAGTCTAACCTTTCCACCAACGCTACCGCTACTACTTAATGCGTCTACTAATCCTGCATTATTAGAACTACTATCATAAACAAGAAATTTATCACCAGTTGACAATTCTATATTTGGTAATGTATTAATTAATTTAGCCAATTTATATCACTCACTTTCTTAATAAAATCTAAACTATTCATTTTTGAATACGATATAACTACCATCACTATCTGCAATTGTTTCATATATTATCGGGATATGAATTGTGTTGGAACGGGATGCATCAAGTGTTTCAAAAATATCCCTGTTAACATTACTCTGTCCAGAAAGCCCTTCAACCCATGAAGATGAATTATGATCGTAATGAAATATCTTTTTTGTAGTATTGTTAAACCAAAATTCAAAACCAATCGCAGGCGCAGAAGTTGGATTAACAGACGATTCTATAATTGAAACTTTTTTAGACCAAGTAGAGTCTAGCCAAGCATTAAGTTGTTCTAAAGTCATACTCATCGTTTAATTCTCCTTTCTATTACAATATAAAAACAATTTATTATTAAGTTTCTTCAATAATTATTGTTATATTATTTTCATTATTATAATAGTAATTTGCCAATATATTTACTGGTGGCAATGTTAGTGTTGTGCCAGTAATATTATAGTCGCCAGCATTAGTAGGTGTAGTAACATTATTTCTACATAAAGTATATGGCGAAGTTGAATTTATTTGAGCTGATATTTTAACATTATTAATATTTGTTATTTTAGGAATTGTTACAGTATTCTCTGGATATGTTAAAGTGTATGTTTGAGGAACAAATCCATTTACATAATAATCCTTACTTATTGAAACAGTTTTATCAGATAATGTTGTAGAATTTAATAAAAATCCATATGCGTTGTTTGCATCTGTATTTATTTCATCTAATGTAGCGGAAATATCTATGACAACACTATCTGTAAATTCATTTTGTGGTATCGGTGGATCTATTGTTATTGTTCCAATATCATATAAATTCCATAATGTTTGAATCATATTTGGCTGTGTTAACTTAGCATTAAATCTACCAGTTTCTCCTCCACGAATCCTAAATTTAAAATCTAATGATTCTTGAGTATATAACGCTCCCATATCTACAATTTTAACTACTATATTATTTGTTATAATGGCACCATTATGTGCGTTTCTTATTGTATATTTAACATTGGGCGTTGTTAAATTACTATAGTGTATACCTTGTGACATATTTTTTGCAACAGTGATTGTCTTAGTTCCACTATAAGTTGGTGCAGAATATGAACTATCCACGGAAGTTATTGTGCTATTAATTTCTGAAAGTATAGACTCTATAGTTATGTCCCTAACATAATCTTGGCAGTATGTAATATTTAATGGAATTTCTGCCTGTTCTAATAATTTAATTGCACCTTGTTCGCTTTCGCCATTATATTTAATTGTTCCAACTGTGCAGGTGGGCAACACATCATTGCATGTCACTGTGTTATCACTAACATACCAATTAGACCAAGAGCCATTAACACTTCTAACACGAACCCTTACGTGTTGCTGTGTATCACCAGAAGTAGAATTTGTATCAGCTACCATATATGGAACAACCATTCCTGGATTATTTGAAACATCCCATATATTATGTATATTTTTTGTTCCGGCTTCAAAATCGTCGGTTTCAACTCTATCAAAATCAATATCTGCCACCACACCAAGGAAGGCGATATCATCCTTTTTTAATGCAGTTTGATGTATTGTGGTTGCACCAGTCCAAGTTAAAAATGGATATATATTTGATAATGTCACTGAACTTATAACGGGTTTATTAAGTTTAATAATCGGCGTAATATGTTCAAAATTTCCTAAATTACATGTCAAGCTGTCTAATGAAGATATATCTACTGTTACCGTATTTATATATTCATTTCCAACCTTGCTATCATATGTTGTTATATCAACATCGCAACAGTTTGGACGTCCTTGGTATACTGTGTTAGCCCTCCAAGTAATGGTAACCTTAAGACTTGTTGCATCGGTAGATAGGCTTTTAACGACCTTATTTTCTGTTGAGTCATTCCATATTATATTAAGCGCATCATCAGTATTTACTTTCTCTATATTTGTTATAAACACACTATTAAGCTGCTCATTTGTAGCTACCTTTTCCCAAATATCCTCTTTTGCAAGCAATATTATTTTTGGTATTTTAGTCCCCAAAACACCAACTAATGTCGCCGACTTACTAAAACTCAATTCAAACCTATATGTATAATCTTTACTCATGTATACGCTTCCAACAGTCTCTCTGAGATTAAAAGTTTGTTCTCCGGCTGTGGTAGCTAAACTCCAGCAATTCTTATCTATAGAAAATTTAAACGCATCACTATCTTCACCATTTTCCCAATGACGAACGCCTGTCGTCTCGTTTATTATTCTTAGTTTAACTTGAGTTCCAGCTACCGAAGTAACATTTTCTACCTTAATATTATCTAATCTTATGTTTTTACTAGGGCGATATCCAGATATCGCAAATGATTCGCCGCTAATATTTGATGTAGAGTTCCCAGCCGTGTCGAAATAATCATCCCCATCATAAGATACCCCGACGCCATCGCTAGTAGTTTGTAACCAAATACGTTTATTGTTGCTATTATTATCACCAACTAAAAGGTCATCGTCGCCACTCCATCTTAATGCAGCAAAATATTTACCATCATCATCTTTTTTTCTTAATATAGCCAACTGGTCGTTAAAGATTTCTTTAGTTGACCATTCTTGTGTGGCCAAAGTTTCATAGTTAAATATTTTTCCTCCAAGTTCTATATATGGTATAAAAACATTGGTTCCCCCAATATGACCTTTTAGCTTTACTGGGTTGCTAAAATTAAATTGAACTTTTGTGGAAACATTACTTAAAATAGGTCTTGGTGAAGTAAATGTAACAGTGTTCAATCCAGAATGACATAGTAACGACGTATTTGCCGAAGGATTATTTAAAGCGCCAATATATCCAGATAGTGATACATTTTCAACCAACATATAAGAACTTCCATCTTCTAATAATAATTCGATCGCAACTCTGCAAATGGTATTCGTAGGAGGTTCCTCTTCTAATTCAAATGAAAATGTTTCATTTACAAAGTTAATGGTTGTTCGTCTATCGTAATGCATTTCGTCATATTCTCTAAATGTATTGTTGTCATTTGGTGGAATATATGTTACGGCGGTGTTGCTAAATGGCGTAACGAGTCTTGCTGACTTATTTCCAGCCAATGCTATGTTCCCATCCATATTTCCTAATATAAGACCTTTTAAATCACTTGTTATACGCGTAAGATCATATCTTTTATTATCATATGGTGATTGGAAAAATAGTCCACCGGATGATTTATTTATTATAAAATCATCTGTAGTTAACGATCCTATTTGTGAAACAAAATTCCACGTTAGTGGCTGATCCGTAGCCGCCATATCGTAAATCTCATAATCCAATTTATGATTGGTCGTATTCTCAACTAATCTCCAGTCATATTGAACTGGAGTAGTTTTATATGATTTCAATAATACGCCAGTATTAAATTCTGCTTCTGATACGGGCGAAAATGTGGTTGAGGCTATATCCATAGCCATTCCTCTTGCGATTAAATCTATAGCCAAAATTAATCAACTCCTTATTATAAAATTATTTAAATAATAACTATTCTACAATAATTCATAAACACTTTGATACAAATATTTTGGCTATACCTAATCAACTATGGCGCCCCTTATGGTTAAATCGCCATTAGCAATACTAATTATTCTTACTCTTGCTTTACTAATGCCCTCTAAACTCATTTGCCACATTGTATCATTGGCTGTGCAGTTTGTATTCATAGCTAATGTTGTCAAATTTGCACATCTAACAGCCTTCCAAACTCCGTCTGGGAAAACCAATACCTCAAAAATTGTGTCAAAAGATGTTGATGTGCCAGAAAAATCAATATTCATTAACATATTATTTTTGTTTACAATTAATTCGGCACCATTACCAATAACAGTTGATGCGTTTTGAAAAGTAATAACTTTCTCTCTATTATTACTACCCATTTTATATCACTCCCTTCTTCTTCTATAAACAAAATTGAATAAATATAATTATTTTTCCAATATTAATACCTTTTGTAATGATTGCACCCAACCTACTTTACAATTTAGAACCTCGCTAACAAATCTTAAAGGAATTAATGTGCGATTATTCTTATCAATTAACGGTGCTTCATTTAACGTATAGTCTTGTCCATTCACTTTTGCTAATTTAGAACCAGTATTTAAAACAATCACTATATTACCTTTTGTGATTTCAATATGCATAGATTTGTCCGCATTATACGCCGGTGTTTTAATTGTTGCACCTAAAATATCACAAAGAGTTCTTAGTGGAACTAATGTGTTGCCATTAAGATTTACAGGCGTAGTATCCATAGTAAACTTCGCACCATCTACGAAATAATTATTATTACCAATTTGCATAGTAGTATATTTCTTGTCTGTGGATGGAAGAATTGGAAGCCCATATCCTGTATATATATCCATTCCCACTGTTTCCAAATCCATACAAATCATTTTTAAGTATTCAAATACTTCATCCTGTGTCAAATCGCCGTATCTTTGAATTAACAATGCACATTTACCAGCAAAATATGGTGTTGAAAAAGACGTTCCCCAATTCCATCCCATGAAATCTGTAAATTCTTTAGCGGTTCCATTGCAAAATTGCTTAACATATTGTGGAGAGCCTTTTATTAAACTACATGCGCCAATCCATATGGCAACATCTGATGGAAATGCGCCATTACATGTTTCACCAACATTACCAGATAAATTTAAAAATATAAGATTATATTTTTTCTTTAGCGCATTTAATTCTTGTGAATACCATGTATTTTCTTCTGTGCCGCCATGATTTGACTGTGTCAATATTTTTACTTTATATTTTACTATAAAATCTTCAAGTGAATATGATATATTATTATAGTATACATCATACTTATATATATCACCACCACTTGTAAGCGTTCCTATGCTTGCATTGATAACCGTAGCATCCGGTGCGGCATCAAGAATACGCTGCTTAGTTTGTTGTCCATGCGTGCTATTTCCTTCGCAATTCATGATAACAACGCCTTTTCCGGTAAATTTGGAAGTGTTCCATCCGGTAACATTACAATAATCATTCTGTTGTTTTATAACTTCTTGATTCGTCATTTTTAACCACGCTTTCTTTTATAACTATATGGTAGATATAATATCTGATAACGTATTTTTACTTAAATCACCAATTATTGTATTTAATTTTAGTCCTTGTGTGCAATCTAATCTGCAATCAGTAGAAACTGTACCGTCATAATTAACACCCATACCAGTTTTAGAGTTAATAAATCCTATTTTTTCTTCTAATATTTCATTCAATTCTACTTTTTTATGAAATAAAATATAGTTTCTTTGCCAATTTAATAATGTAACGATTTCTACGCCATTATACATTCCATACACATATCTATCATCTTGGTCTATTATCGACATTCCAAGATATTGATACAGATCAATAAAATAATCGAATCCCAAATTATCATAATCGTAAATATAAACTGAATCAACATTAAGATTAACTAGCGTAGAATTATTTATAAAATCCCCATTTGTATATAACACAACTTTATTATCTGGCATAATTTCTTTTATTTTTTGCGCCTTACTTCTTAAATTATCAATTTCTATCATTGGTTCATTAAGTCTATTTAGCTTTATAACACCTTTAAACTCGCTATCTTTCAATTCTTTAATCAGATTATCAAAAACACTATCATCAAGTAATTTATTGACATTCCTATTTTCAGTAAAGTGTAGGCACCAGCTGCACTTGTTATTACAATTTGAAGATAATCCAATTTCTATTATGTCTAAGTCTTTAATCAGCATTATTGAATCACATCTCCTATCTTATTATCAATAGAAGTTATTTTAATGCCTGCCTTTTCTTTTAATATAACAAGCCAGTAATCTATTGCCTCTTTAGTTGTCTTGGTGCTTGTGATAGCCTTTTCATAGGTCATTCCTACGTTGTTATCTATTAAATATTGCACAACTCTATATGCTAAATATCTAGCAATTACGTCATTAGAATAATCCATATTAATACACCTCCTTTTATTGTGTTTCCACCATCGTATCGAGAATTGTCGAAATATATTCTGCTTGTTCTCTAAGTTCCTCATTTTGCTTTGTTAATAGCTCTATCTTTTCTTCTTTTTCTTTTAATAAAGCAAGGGTTTGACCCCATTGTGTATTATCCATCTATTAAAACCTCCTTGAACGGGTTATTTATAAAATCACTAAACAACTTTTCATCTTGCAATATTGGATTTGGTTTAATTATACAATTCTCTTCCCCTAATTCTTCTGATAGAAAATATATGTTATGACTAATATATGCACCTAAATGGTCTAATTCAAGTATCAATTCAAATTCAGATAGTTTTCTATCAAAATATATTTCATCCATGTTTTTATATGAAATGAAATCTATAAAATTATTAATCCTATTCATATCTAACATCTTTTTTTTCCAATATACATATTTTTCTGTGCTGTATGGAGATTTTACAAATATAAACTTTTTATCCAATCTATTTTCTTTATTACATAGCTTCAAGCTATATAATCTGTGTTTTCCCATGAACATATATGGATGTTCGCTATTACTTATGAAAAACGGCGTATACATACCGTTTTTCAAAATATCTTTTCCTAATTCTATTTCTTTAGACCTATATTTTTTTAAATACGGGTTTATTAAATCACATCCATATTCATTAAATCTATAATCTGAACTACTATAAAAGTTTTCATAAACATCTTTAAATTCATAGGAAAAGCCGTGTTCATTTATCATTTTATATAATATTAACATATAGTAATAATTATATAATTTATCTAAGTATTCTTTTTTATGCAACATAATATAAAACTATAGCTCCTTGTCCACCAGCACCACTATTCATTCCACCACCGCCGCCGTAGCCACCGCCACCACCTGCAGAAGATGCACCAGTTCCTTCTCCACAAGAACCTCCACCGCCAGTTCCTATATCTTGACTTCCAGTTCCACCCGTGCCGGGGATTTCAGTAGGATAACTTGGATTTGTAGCACCAGATGTGCCATTTCCTCCACCGTAGCCACCACCACCACCAGAATAATACACGGTCGGTGTGCCACCAGAGCTTACTTTGATAAATTTACCGCTTTGCGTTGGCGTTCCGCCAGTATCACCATATCCACCAGAAGCATCTTCTGTTCCTGTGGTCGATTGTTCGCCACCAACAGACGAAAGTGCACCAAATGTAGCTGCTGCACCATTGCCAGCTGGAACTGTATAACTTATTGATTGCCCTGGTGTTACTGATAGGGCGTATTGTGTATACGCACCACCTCTTCCACCATAATATCCCTGACCTCGACCGGCATTTTCTCCGGCACCAATCAAACAGACGGTTATACATGTTATACCAGTAGGAACTGTAAATGTAGCCGTTCCGGGTGTTGTATATACATGTCTAAATCCATTTATTGTTGATGAATAAGTATTTCTTATCGTATCAACCATAGTTGCATTACTTACCACATTTGTCATTGTATTATAGTCTTTAAACATATTTGTAATAGTTGTCGAGTTTAACATATTTGCAGATGCCCATGTGCTACTGGTTATTAATGAGTTAATATATGTATTACTGGTCATTTCGGATAATGCACCGGCCACACAGTCATAAAACGTATTACATTTTATTAAATTTGTGAATGGTGAAGTCGAAGAGCTAGTTCCTTTGAACCACGCATACATCGCGAGCTGTAGCCCTATAAGCCCCACTCTATTAACATTGCCCTTACCAAAAGCAGCATCTAAGCCATTTGTATTAGCCGCCGTGCAAAATGCTATATATGATGAAAGATTTATATTCTTTTTTAATAAGTCATTTACTGTTGCTGTTGCACCGTCTATACCATAAAGCGTTTTAACGTCACTTGATAATAAGATTTTTGTATCATTAAATGTTCTTGTATCTATTGTATCAACAAGCGTTTTTAAGTCGTTTAATTTTGTTCTAATAGCACCGGCATTTTCGCCATTAGCTATAAAATCTGCCATATTTATATCCTCCTTTGTTTATATAAGAAATTATTATAATACCGATGGTGTAAAATTAAATTCTGTATATGTATAATCATCATTCCAAGGTTGTGCGTCATCCCATTTATAATCTTTATAATATTTGATTATGCCATCTTTTACCATCATCCAATCTGTTGTAGTATTTATAATTGTTCCACCTAAATATATATCAAAATTGTTATCGTTTAATTTTAGATTACTATATATAGTATCCTCAAAATGTAGTTTTCCACACAACACTGCATATTGCAAATCCTTAACCCTATACTTATCGCCTATATTATAAGTAAAGAAATATTTATAATCCACGCCATTAATATCTTTTTTTGGCAATAATGTCCAATTATGCAGACCTGTTGTTGTTTCCTCCTCTAAAAATACCTTATAGTTTCTATATAATTGAACATAAAAACTTGCTGGTCTATACCCATATATATTACTATCATCAACCCAAGTGATTGTATTTGAAGAATGCGAGACCGTTTGCAATTGATGTGTCATACTTGCAACATATCCATTAACTGTTAATGTGTTAGTATAATTCAACAAATTACTCGTGCTTGTTATAGTTATAACATCTGTGTTGAACAAAAATGCATTATATGAAGAAATCCATGTAGCCGTATTTGATCCAGTTATTGATATATTTTTAAACACTGAACCATTTTTATAAATTACATATTCATCAGAATTTGGTCTGGTATTATATGCATTTAAACTATCATCTGTCCAATTCACAGTAAAACTAATGGTTTGCTGTGAAATAGGAAGTGTAAATGAGGCACTTGTTTTGGCATTTGTTTGCGTTACAGACGTTGTCACAATGGTTACAACATCTGACACACTCACGGTTAACGTGTCATCAAGCCATGCAACTGGCATATTAACATTAATGGTTTGTGTTGTAGCCAATGTGAACGTGCTTGTAGTGCCATCGCCTTTCGCTCCCAATATGGTAGTATTTGATGCTGAATATAACTGTATGCTACTTCCAAGAGTTACATTATTTAATTTAAATGTTGGCGTAGACGTATATGTAAAATTCGGAGCAGTATAGCCACTTGTTCCCGTTCTATTTATTACATCTGAGTTACTAATTGTTATTGGTAATATGCAAGTATCACCACTTATTATTGGCGTTTTCAGAGTAGCTGTAGCATTACTTGTTATCGTAGAAGTGTTCGTTGGATATTGATAATACATTACATACCATGAATATACAGAACTTAGTGTGCCATAAGCTCCAAAATTAATCGTATATGGAAAAGTTATAGCCACAAAATATCACCTCCTAATAACGCAATTTTGATTTAACTATCTCTTCACTTGCATAGACTTTTTTATAATCATTGCCTAATGCAATTTCTATATTATTTAAAATTGGAATTAATTTATTTAAATCATCAATATCTAAACTACTTTTTTGATCAGTTCCTTGCATATTCCTATCCAAAGTAATATGTCTTTCGATAATTTTAGAACCCAATGATTTAGCTATAATTGTCTGTAAATACCCATCTTCATGCCCACTATAACCTATTGCATTAAACGGATATAGTTTGCCCAAAGTCTTTATCATATTCAAATCAGATTCTTCTAATTTTGTGGGGTAAGAGCTATTGCAATGCAATATAGATAATTCAACGTCATTAAGCAATTCTACGGCATTATTAATCTCTTCAAAAGTGCTCATGCCCGTTCCAATAATTACTGGCAACCCATAAGATTTTACCTTTGTCAATAATTCTACATTTGTTATACATGCACTTGGTATTTTAATAAACGGAATATCATATTGTGTAATAAATTCTAAACTGTCAATATCCCATACAGAAGCAGACCATTTAATGCCAATTTCCTTACATAATGCGTCTATCTGATCATATTCTTCTTTTCCAAATTCAATCAGATGTTTATATTTAATATATTCCATTTCACCAAAAATAGTGTTTTTAACTACATGTTTTTGGTTTTCTGGAACACAAACATCAGGATTTCTTTTTTGAAATTTAACTACATCAACCCCACATTCTTTGGCTTTAATAATTATTTCTTTGGCAATGTTAATATCGCCATTATGGTTGATTCCAATATCCCCTACAAAAATCATAACTAATTCCTTTCATTCTAATCTAAATAAGTATCTTTTACACTTCTGTCGTCGATATAAATATCGGCGGATGGTTTACCCATAATTAACTGGTCATACTTAACACCCCAATCCTTTAGTTGCCTCTTTGTAATATATTCCCAATCTATTCCTGTTTCATAACCTCTTGCTGTAAAAAACACTATAGTATTTCCTGCGCCATATAAATCATTTATATGATTAATTCTATCCTTAAACGGCTTTGCATCACGATAATCTTTCTCTTGACTACAAATTGTTCCATCAATATCGCAAACCACTTTCATTATACATTCCTTTCATAAAGCCATTTAGCATATTCATATTCATCAAATGTATCAATATCCACCGTCTCTTCTTTCGGAATAATAAGTGGCAAAAATCCATCTTTGAGCATTAAACCATCTTCTTTAAATTTATTTTTATTAAATACGTGGAAACAATGAGCAGTTTGATACCAAGGAGTTATTTCTTTTGTCGTAAGCTTATCATAGTCTATATGATTTACAACATTGAAATTTTCATCCATAATCCAATTTTGTAATATTTTTGCACTGGTTCCATATTCTTTATCGGAATTATCAAATTCTTCTATTTTTTTCAATATGGTTTCAACCGATAAAAATATTAGACATGGATTTAAAAACATCAAATAATCTTCTTCTACATCCAAAACGTCTTTAAAAATATAAACCAGTGGCGTTTCAGCATAACAGGTATCTTTATCTCTAATTATTGTTTTAACATTTGGATATTTGCTTGCAATATCAATCAATTCATCATCATTTATTAGCACATAAGTATTAACAAATTTGGATAAATATTCAAGTTTCTGACAACAGATATCAAACATGCATGTATCGCCGATTGGTAAAATTTGTTTATTTGGCAATCTTTTACTATCTAATCTTGCCGGAACAAAAATTCCTATTTTTTTATTCATAATCAATACCAACCTTTCCACTCGTATATCTACCACCACAATTACCGCATTTATGACAAGGTGAATCTTCCCCAAACACTCCATTTGCGCAATTTTCTCTAAATAAAATAACTTTTTTATCTGTAAGTATTCCCTCTAAAGAGCTGTCATGTAAATCACCAATAATATAGGGTTTTAGTTTATCTACGTCATTTCTAATATTACAACATGGACTTACCGTTCCATCGTAATTGATGCCAACGAAATATGTAGGTTCGTAGCATGGTGTAGTTCTAACATCAGCAGAATACTCTGTTAACACTCCGCCTCTGTCTGTAATATTTCTATATTTATCCCAATTTGTATAATACAATATTTTCATATCATCTTTATGTGCATAAATATAATTTTTAACAACTTTGTCTACAGTAGCACCAGCTTTGATTAATTTTTCTTTACAATAATCAATTCCGTCATTATCATAATCCATAATTGTTAACTCGTCTATTAACAATCCTTCTAAATTCTCTTTAGTTATAAAATCACCATTAGTATTTGTGATTAATTTATTAGGAAGTATCTTTCTGATTTCAATTAATTTTTCTTTGAACACGTCAATATATGACATAGGTTCATTATATCTTGAAAACGTTATAGGATTTGAATATCCCGACGCCTTAATTTCCTTTAATAATTTATAAAATATATCATTTTCTAATTCTTTATATCCAGTTCTATCAATATCCCTATTTGGGCACCAATGACATTTTCTGTTGCAATATGAGAATAGTTCTATCTCGATTAATCTTAATTGTTCTATCATATTATCTCCTTTTATTCAAGTAATCAAACCCATCATACTTAAATCCTTCTTTGGAATCATCATATTTTAAGTATCGACTTTTCGTGCAATATTTACACTGTTTACAATATTCGCCTCTTTCTTCAATCATATATTTTTTGAAGTTCATAAACTTTTCACTTTTATATATTTCTTGAATTGATTGATTATTTATATTGCCCATTATCAATTCTTTATGTTGTTCAAAATCTTCTCTTGTATGACAACATGGCATTACAGAGCCATCGTAATGAACGGTTAAAAAATAACTTGGTTCTATACATGGAAAATCTCTTTGTTTTGATTGTAAATCAAGAATTCCACCTCTATTTTCTATTTTAAAGTGTTTTTCCCAATTACAATTACAAGTAATCATATTTACATATCTGTGTATTCCTGTTATAATTTCTGTATCATAATTAACATCTATAACACATATTCCAAGTTCAACAAGCTTATTTTCCCAATATTCAATTCCTTTATTGTCGTAATCCATTATATTGATACTATTTAGTGGTAGATTTTCCAAACTTTCTTTTGTTAAAAAATCACCATTAGTATTTACACCCAAAGAAACTGTATTTGGCAAAATATCATATGCTTGTCGCACCCTTTGTTTAAATAAGTCTATATCCGAAAATGCTTCTTGGTATCCAGAAAAACAAAATATTGGCGAGGAGTAATTATAATCATTCGACGCAATATCAACATTGTGGTTGAATAATGCTTTCGAGCCAAATCCATTGTCTTTTAGGTCGTTTAAAAATCTAATATAAGTTTCTTCGGGCATTTCATTATGACCTTGCCTGTTCAATGTTTTGTTTGGACACCAATCACACAATCTATTACAGTATGATTGATGTTCAAAGTCTATTCTTCTAATGTGTGAAAACATAAACCACCTATAATTCTTTCCATTTATTGAATATTTCTTCATTATTTATAATTGGACTTGGCAATATATCTTGCCTATAATTAAATATTAAATCACGAACCCATAATGGATATGAATGAATTGTGAATATAATATCTTCTATATTATACCCTCTATATTCTATGGTATAATCATTAATTAAACTATTTCCATCAGAATGTATTTTGTTAACAGCTTTACTTAGCATATTATCATCACCGATAACACCGCTTCCATATATATTTTCCAATATACATCTTAACATAATACTTTCTTTTAATGGCGTTTTTATATCAGTAGTTTTATAAATCATATAATTACATGGAATAACAATACATAATATCTTATAATCCATAGGCAATTCACCCATTGATTGCAATAATTTTAATGATATTGCCCTGTGATTTCCTTCAAATATATAAAGATTTTCATCTGTTGGGTTTAAAGTTGAAACTATTAGTGGATAATAGGTTCCATTTTTCTTTATATCCAATCCTAATTTTATCTTATCTTCTGACATATTTTGTAGAAAAGGGTCAGAACAAAACGTATCCCAACGCTTTTCCACAATTCTATTTCTTAACTTAAGTTCATTAAGTTCGATAAATCTAAAATCAAATACACCACTTTTAATTATATTTTTTAAATTAAAGTCAATATAATCAGTATTATACATTGATGAAACTTGTTCCTTAGTATAATTTCTTTTTACATCTTGACGATTATAATATAAATTTCTACTATTATCGTAGTTTTCTATTTTTTTAATTTCAAAACATAACTTTTTGCTATCTACGTCTATATATTTATTATAATTATTGATATTTGAACAATAATTATCATAATCTATCGAATCATTTATAAAATACCCAATATTTTCACATTGTATATTTGATTTAAATTCATTGATATTAAAGGGCGAATTATATGGCTTTACTATATTTAATACTTCTAAATTTTCTGTATTATAGAATACTACTATCTTATTTTCTAATTCATTTTGTTCATATATCGTTCTCATATAATTCACCTATACAACAAAGTATAATGTCGTAGCATCTTTTGTAGTTATTGCATCATACTGTGCCTGAGTTCCAGACCAAAACTTTATAGTTTGCGCAGCATTATTCTGATTAATCATACTGTCAACGGCGGTGCTATGAGTAATAGTCCAAGTGTATACGTTTCCAGATATCGCAGAACAATGATAAACAGTATTTGGCGTAGTGGATGTATTGATATATTCTTGCCCAATTTGACCAACCGTTGATGTTGATGGTGCTACCGTTCCAGTTATAGCCTTTAATTGAAATGCGCTTAATTTATCACTAAACCCATCAATTATTTCACTATCAAAGGATAATGGCAATAATACATTCTGTTCTCCACCAACCCACATATACATCATACCAATATTCTTTTCAACTGTTCCAACTTGCATATCAAAAATAGATATATACATATTATTATTCTTAAATGGTACATTAGTAGCTACTGAGTCTGCTACACTATAATACTTGATTGCTGGACTTGACAGTGGCGCATTGTCTGGCGAATACTGGTGTGTTATTATATTTCCTGTAATTACTGATGTAATATCTCCAAAAATAAGCGAATCACTATCATAATTATATATTTTATTATCAGTATTATTAAAAAATATTGATAATTTAGCATCAGATGAGTCATTTGTCCATACGGTGCCATTATATTTATATACTTTGTTGTCAGTTGTATTAAAATAACACCATGCATCATTTACTGGCACTGGTGCAGTTGCATAAGCATCAATTGAATACATGTATACATATACGACATTAACATCACCAGAGCCACCGCCAAGACTTGATTTTAAATTTGAGAATGATATTTTTTTCATTATATTTGATGCGGCACTATCCATAATAGCAAGCATATCTGCATTTATCGGTGTCGTTTTTTCAGTTGCATCATTCATTAGAGAACCAATGGTTGTCGCTGTCTCATTTCCAGTATTTGTCCCACTAACCAAATCCAATGATGTTTTATTAGTGTGCGTATGCAATTTTGAATGTTCATCATATGTTAAATGATAATATCCTGTAGAGTCACCACCCATAATCTCTTTTAAATTATCATGATTTGGAATAGTTGCATATACTGGATCTGGATTGGCGATATTATCTATTTCGGCAGCACTACTTGCAGTAGCACGAACAATAATTCTTCCAACCAATATACAACCTGATTTAATTATATCTGGCACATCTGCCCTTGGTAATCCGAGTGCCGCTAAAGCCCAAGTTTCATAATCTTCATTTCCCAGCAACACATATGTTTTAGATGAATTTTCAACACTCCTATAAACCCAATTTATACCATAATGATTATTACCCAATAAAGCCAAATTGGTTCCATTGTCATATTGCGTATTATTATATTGTGTAATTGCTGTAAATGTAGTTACACCGCCTACATTAGAAATTAATTCACATGTATTAGCAACATTGCTATCGCACGCCTGCATATTTATTTGTGTAATCCCATGCCATACAACACCAGATGACACAATTATTCTTCGTGTAGCAGACTCTGACAATATTAATCCACTTTCTACACTAAATTTCTCGGCACGAATTAACCTTTGATGTATTTTATTCGATAGTCCACGCCCAAGAATTCCATAGTTTAACCTACTAATTGTAGTTCCATGTCTATATAATGCAAAAACTGGAATTATATTGCTTTCTGTAATTAAACTATAATTTGTTATGGCTTGATATTCCGGCGTTCCACTATTATAATTTACAACAATATATGTAGTAGCATTATCGCCAAGCGTATATGTTCCGCCGGTTATTGAATACTCTTTTAGCTCTCCAGAGAAATCATTTGACGAATATATCCTTGCTGTAGCCACACCTATTGTAACAGTTCCATCACCGTTATCTAAATATGAAGGTAGCATAACCATACCAGCTTCACCTATTGCATGGATAAGTTGACTATGGTCGTATGCTATTTTTCCACGATCGCCACGATATGCCGTTGTGGACGTTTCACCAAGAGCTGTCGGTTGACCAATTGAAGTATACGCACTTCCTGTCCATCTATATATTAAATTAGTGTCAGTTGCAACATATATTTTATCACTAACACCGGGTGTTGGGAATGATGCTAAATTTGCATATTCCTCTAAACTATCACCAGATGATGTTGGAAGTTGTGAAGTTGGAACCTTCCCGTCGCTACCTAATTCAGCAAGCCCATTAGCCACGCCTTTTAGCGTTGAATTTAATGGTGTATATCCCAATGCATCCTGCTTACCATTCCATGTGGCTTTTTCGGCATCTGTTACAAATCTGTTCGAACTATCCTGGACTATAATACTGGCTGGATGAGTAGCAGGGTGTGTATATACAGTGTCTGTAAATACGGCATTTGCCGGAACGTCTGTTAATACACGTGTGCTATTAACTTTTCCATCCAATTGTACCTGCAATCCTGTTACATTTGCAACCGTATGATTATGAGAATTGTCGTTCACGCTCATAATTCCATCAGTGCTAATAGTAATATCATCACCAGCTTTAACACCGCCTAAGGAGTATGTAGTTGCTACGGGCAACGTGTATGATGTTGTCCCGCCAGTACCACTTCCCGGCGCAGTATAACCGTTCTTAACTGCAATATATGCATTACCAAAATTATTATCTCTGGCATGTATAATAACTGCATCGCCAACAGTAAGCGTCGTTCCTGTTTTATTATATAAATTAGGATATATGCTGCCATCAGATGGAATAGCTACATCATAAGTAATATCTGAATGTGATGCCGCCACAACACCAAAATATGAGTATTCTATGTTTTCTGTATTAAATTCTTGTTTTGCAATTGTTCTTATTGCCCCTACAAGATCTTTTGCGTCTTGTGCCGTTAAACCCATAAATATACACCTCCTTTTTATGCACTTGGATAATATGGAAGACTGGCTACATTAGCGCACTCTATACTAATTTTACTATCTATACCTATAGGTATATTTAAAGACTTAATGATAAATCTTTGATTCTTATATCCATAAAAATTATCCGTTATTGATATACATTTATTTACATCCAAATGTATCATATACGTAGATTCCATTGAAATTGCCAAATTTAATATACTTATTTTACTTAGCTCATAATCCGCCCTATCTTGACATAATTGATTACTTGATATATTACTGTCTTCTATATATAGATTTCTAATACCTATCTTGCCAATTCTTGTTGGTGATTGGCCATTATTATTTTCAGAATAAGCAGAATATATCGTAACGCTATTAACATTCGCACCAACTACAGTTACCTTGTTTTTAACGTTAGTAAAATCATAACTTGTGGTACTTGAAAGATATTCAAGCTCACCATCATCATAATTCCATAATATCGGCTTTCTTAAATTTGATATATCTGTTATCCCACTTTGAATAACTAAATTTCCATTTTCATTATAATAAACATCACACGCAATCATATTAGCTAATTCTATTATGATTTCACCAAGATTACTATTTGCATTTTTAGTTATTGTATATGTAGTATTCACATCTTTATATATATTGTCAAATATTAATGGAACGATATCATTTGGGTATCCATTTCCGTTGTCATCTAATAATATATCGGTAATTGCTTGCTTTATATTACTTCCATTTGGTATAGTATATGTTGCTGTAATTGTTCCACCAAGCGTTCCGTCTAACATAGCAAACTTATCATAACATTGGATGTTAATCAGTTTTTCTCCACCATTATTCGTAGCTGATGGATTTGCAACAACAAATACACCATTTGGTTGCCAATATGTGTATCCTTCATCATTTTCAATGCCCAATTCAAGTTTAAATTTTGAATTAATCCATAATCCGCCATTATTATCATTCGGCAACCATTTTCCGTCATCGTTCTTTAACGCAAAGTTTAAACTTCTTCTTTGACCTTGCTGATAATTTATAGAAAGGGAACCGCCACCACTAATAATATCATCTATTATCTCTTCTTTTACAGTTTCATTTTGATTTAACAATGATAATTTAAACTTTGGTCGTATAATGCTTGCTTTTACAGTGTTTATATAATCTAATGAATTTGAATTTATTGCCATATTATCACCACGCCATCTAAACATTCTTTTCTACTACAGAGATTGAATCAATACTCATTAATTCTACCCATGTAAAAGAAATCGTCGTAGGTTGTATTGCGGACACATCATCTATTTTAAATGAGTTAGAAATAATATCCACAACTCTAACGTTTCCTTTTCTATCTTTAATTAACTTGTGATTTCCGTTCGCAACAAACGCTTCAAATCTTTTTCTTTGACTAATAGTATCAATGTAACGATATACTCCATCATCATCATATCCAACATCGCCTATTAGACAAGAAATTCCACCAGACATATAGTTTTTTTTACCAACATTGATTTTTGGAAATTGAGATAATCCCTCATATTTATATTTATCAATATTTTGCGTAGTTTCACCCGATGTAACATTAGCGTTAAACAACCAGATATTATCTTTATCTGCATAATATAGGTTATCATCCGTATCTGATTTAATGATATCTGTGATAGACCAATTACTCCACTTTGTTTTAACTGTTGCGGATTCCATTCTCGCACCGATCGTGTTAGCGGTTTCTGGGAATATTACATACTTATAATCATTTTGATTACTTACTAAGTAATCTGTTAACTCTGTATATTTCCCCTCTATTTTATTAATATATTTCAACGTGGAAGAACCAACGTCTTGCCTATACACTATCCAATTTGTTACACTTTCTTGTAAGGACACAATATTGCCACCGCTTATACTTGTATCATAATTGGCTAATAATAGCGTATCACCACCCCACGTTGGCTTATAATTGTTTCTTAACATATCAGCAGTTGGTTCTTCAACTGATGTTATAACATGTAAATAGTCTACTGTTTGTTCGCCATACAGTTTAATTTTTGTATATTTGGTTGGGAGCGCCATTTAATCACCTCTTAATTCTGCGCTATTGCGGTTAATAATATTTTATCTGGCAATAAAGTAACTTTAAACCAATATGTGTCTAATGTTGTTGTGGAGGATTCATAGTAGTATAATGCATCATCCCAACTTGCCGTATCTTCCCACCTATAATGATAGTTAGAATTATAAGACGCCACTGATGTCAACAGCCATTGCTCTATAACATTCACTGCAAATACCGAGCCTGTTATTTCACCATTAATATCATAGTTAAAATAGCTATTACTATATGACACTCTATAATAATCACCATTATCTTCATCCGTTAATTCTATAATTGTCCCCTGAAACGCCTGATTAAGTTTACAATAAAAATATACCGTTGATTTATATGGTATATCAATAGTTTCTGTCGACGTAGCTGGTATATATGACAATGTGCATTTATCTCTAATTTTGACAGAGCCCGCGCCAGTATATGGAACATTTGGAAGCAAATCATAATACGGCGCCGAAACAGTTGTTGATGTAGCAACACCGGAATTAATAAATGGCTGTGCCCAGCTTACTTTTACAGCGTTTTTAGCACAAACATTTTCTGTTGATGGGATAGTTACAAAAGATGGTTCCAAATAATCAACATTAAAAGAAAGTTTATCCGTTTGTGAGATTACACCGTCTTGATTTTCAACAATTAATTGTATCTTATATGTAGTATTATCTACCAAACCATCAAAAGTATATTTAATTAATCCTGTACTTATATTGCTGGACTGCTCTACTATTTTATCGCTTGAATCATATAATATAAATTTAAAATTTTTCCACGCTACATTATCAATTTGTGTATAACTTCCCTCGAATGAGTATGCTCTACTTGCTACAGTGGTTGGGATATTTGTAATACTAACAACCGGTGTTTTTCTTGCCCTAAAATAATAATCACTACTTGTAAGATTGTCTGAATATATATTATATGGAACATTTGAAGATGGTGCGGATGATAATGCAACTGACAACGTGGCAACACCTGTCGTTGAACTAAAGGAAGAAATTAATCTTGTTTGACCATTAATTTTTATATACATTCCGCTTTTAACATTATAATGTTTTCTTAAATATAATGTTGTTGTCGTACTCGCTGTAGTGCTCTGTATAACACCAGAAACGACCCACATACTTGGATTGCTTTCGTATAAAGTTAGATTCCATGTATAATCATTTCCATTAACCATCTGTGAAGTTGATGACGGTATTGATATGTTAAGTTTGTCGCCATTATATAAAGCAGAGGATAATGTTGTTTTAGCATAAGTATGCGACATTCCTGTGCCATTTATTTCCAATGAGTATGCGATTACAGAAGTTCCGCCTTCTGAATTAATTATACATGAAAATGTATTATCAACTGTTGCATCTATATCTGTTAAATATGGCAACATGTACGATGACTCGAATAAAATAACAATCACCTCCTATTTTTATTCTTTAATAAATGGTTTGATAAATCTATTTTGCAAAACCTATCAAGCCATTTATATTTAATGAAAATTACTGCTTTCCAGTAATAGCTGAAATATTCCTTATTTGCTTTATAAAATCATTGGAATTTTCTGGATATACGTTCATATTCTGAATTACAACATCATTGCTTGAACTAACATTCGATGTGCTCGACGTTGCAGCAGTCGATATCTTTGGAATAACATAATTTAACATCGAATCAGCTATATAGTTAGACAAATTCGATGTATTGTGAATTAAGTCGTATAATTTTTTACTATCAGATGCGTTAAAAATAATTTCCGATGAACTTGATGTTCCATCAAGCTGTGCCAATCCAGTAAAATCAGCAACGCCACCGTTAGCATATTTATTCGTGCTAGTATAATTACCACCACTTCCACCTGTTATAGTATAATCACCACCACTGGTGTGAACAACTGTTCCAGATGATAATCCTGTTGTTGTAACTTTTCCAGAACTATTTATAGATACGCCAACTGTCCCCACACCCGGTATCGTAGCCGTTGCATTATTAGAAGAACTTGACGAAGAACTTTTTGAAGAACTTGTTGATGTTGATGTGCTACTACTTCCAGTTGAAGTGGCGTTAGCGGCAGCTATTCTGCTCATTAAAGCTTCATAGCTTTCTGTAAAACTTTGTAGCGTTGACAATCTTCCATCAAGAACTTTTTTCTCGTAATCCGCACCTAAAGTTTGTTGTGCATTTAACTCATTCTGCTTATCTTCATATGAACTAACAGAATCTGCCCATGCAGTCTTATATTCTTCGTATGCAGATATCTGTTCTTCTATATTTGCTATTTCTTCATCAGTAGCAGTATCAATAGCGTCACCCTTTTTTTCTAATTCGTCTATTTCTGCTTCTATAGCTGAAATTTTTTGATTATGCTGAAACTCATCTAATGCTGTCTGCGCATCTTTTATTGCAGAATCACTTGCTACCCATTCCCAACCTCTTTCGGCAGAATATTGTCGAATATTCTTTTCTGATTTTGCATTGGCTAAATTAGTTTGAAGCGTTTCAAGTTCAATAGCAGTCTCCGTTGCATCATTAGCAGCTTCTAACGCATCCTTCTTATCTTCTAATGCATCTATTTGTGATTGTAGTGCGTCTTTTTGTGCAGTTGCATTTTTTTCAATCGCATCTTTTTCATCATTTAATAAATCTATAGCATCTTCTAATTTTTTATTTATAGCCTCTAAAGCGGAATCATATTTCGTCTTCTCTGTTTCTAATAGTTCTTTATTTAAATCAGCGATTGATTGCTTTGTAGACTCTATAGCATCTTGAACACTATATATTTCAGATAAGTTATCAGTCCAAGCTTGTTTTGCAGCTTGAATACCGTCATGAACTTTCTTTAATGACTCATATTCTTTCTTTGAAGCCTCATCTGTTTTACCAGCAAAAGTATTCAATAAATTTATATAAGCAAGTGTATCTTCGCCGTTAGCGTCGAACCATTTTGTCGTATCATACTTTGTTGTCGCCCTTAATCTATCAGCTTCTGCTGAAATGTTCTGATTAGCTGACAATAAATCCGATACCGTCTTTTCTTGATTTGCCAATAACGCATTAGACAATTCTATTTCTTTGTTATAATCTTTTGCAGCTTTAGCTATTTTTATCTGTCTTTCAAGACTGTCGGATTGAACCTTATCTATTTCTACTTGTGTATTATATGACTTTATTAAAGAATTGGTGGTATCAGTATAATCTATAGCAGAAGGTGTAGAAGATGACTTCGCACTTCCACCAGAAGAACTTATAGTATCTGGTGTGGTGGCATTAGAGCCACTACCAATTTTGTCTAATTCTGCGGATAGTGCTTTTAAATTAGCCAATCTGGATTCCGCATCATTTAATAAAGTATTATCAGTTATACCTGGGTCTTTGCCGGTCTTACTCTTAATATAGTCGCCCATTGCACCAGGCATCCCTGCTTTTATATTAGCAATATTTTGCTGTGCAGTTTCGGAAAGTGCGGCACCTTCCAACGTATATGCTTTCATACGTTGTTTAGCCTGTTCAATTACATTTTCTGTTAATTTAATCTGTGCTTCTATTTGCGTCTGAACTGAATTTTTAGAAGACGTTGCCACATTATTTAATGCATCTATTTCAACATACCATTCATCAGAGGCACCAGATACGGCGCTACTTAAATCTGGATATATCTTAACTAACTTTTCTACTTCTGCTCGAGTTAATGCTTGCCCATTATTCATTTTAGTCATGGTTCCGACTAACATGTTTTGAATATTATCTGCGTCTTTAACTATGGTGTTATAATCGCCATATAATCCAAGTTGCTTTTCCAAATTGGTTACATATTCTTGCATTTGTGGTGATAATATCTTACCACTTTCAATCAATGGTTGTAATGCTTTATACTCTTCCATTAAGGCATCTTTTGATGTAGCCATTTGATTGTTTAGTTTTTCTAATTTTAATATCTTGTCATCTTCGTCTGCGGTGCCCCTAGCATTTTTTAACTCATCTTCTGCTTTTGCGACATCATCAACTAATTCTTTATATTTTTCTAGTTTTTTATTTGATTCATCAAGTTTTGTTGATTCTGTAGGCCCGTATTTATTAGCCATACTTCCAGCATTACTGGTTCCAGTATAACTATCTTCAATCATATTTGCTTGTGTTTCTTTTTCAACTTCAAGTAATTCTTTTTTAATTTGTAATTCTTTGTCTAAAATATCTAGTCTTTTTTTCTCATCTTCGGTTAATAATGATTTATTTTTCAATTCATCATATTCCGACTGAAGTGAGTTTATAGCCGATGCAGTTGAAGCCACCTTATCTGCCTGCTCATCCAATGAAACAGTTAAAGCGTCTACTGCTTTTACTATTGCATAAATGCCCACCACGGCAACTGCGCCAATAAATAATGGTGATTCCATCATAGCTACTGTTGCTATTGCAAGTGTATTCTTAAACCCAATTAGCGCCGTTCCCATTTTCATTACGGAAACCATACTAACAATAGCAGAGCTGGACATTTTAACCAATATACCAGCAAATACTTTACCGGCCACCGCACCAGCCATAAATAATAATGCGATTCTACCAAGTCCACTATTTACTATTGCATCAAATACATGAACTAAACCGGTTCCTAAGTCTATTAATTGTTTAAAATTATCAGAATTAAATGAGTTCTGCCATAATTGTTCCAATGCCGCCGCAAATGAATCAACATGTGCTTGAGCAGATTCTTGATAAATGGCAAATTTTTGTGCTGTTTGACCAGCAGAATTCATTGCATTATCATAATTCTTTAATGAATCATCATAATTATTCATCAACGTGATAAATCTATTACGCTGATAAGTTCCAGCCATAGTTGTTGCTATATATGCTTTTTCATTTTTGGTTAAAGTTCCCCACTTCGCGCCAACTTCATCCATTACTTCATTAAGATCTCGTAATTGACCATCTACTGTTGGACTTATGCCAATTGAAGATAATGCCTTTGTTACGTCATTTATCTGTGTAGCATCTTCCTCGTTAAATCCCTTTTCTTTTATGGATTCATATCTGGAAATAATACTGTTTAAAGACCTACCGATAACTGCAGCGCTTTCTCTTGATACGCTGGATATTGTAGCCAACCAACTTGAAGTCTTCTCTAATGATAAATTACTATTATCAGAAGCAGAAGCAACTCTTTGTAACGCTTCACCAATTTCATCTGCACCTGATGCGGTTGTATCACCGAGGTAAGCAAATATATCTGTAATGTTTTCAACAGACCTTCCGGTTGCGTTTGCAGTAGCAGTTATTATTTGATTACTTTCTTTTAACGAAATAGAAGAAATTTTAGCATATTCTACAATACCCTTCATTCGTTCTTCTACGTCATCATCTCCAAGACCCTGTCTATATAAGTCTGCGGCAGTTCCAGCTAACTCAGAAGTTGTAACGCTCATCTGTTGTGCTAATTTATTGTAAGATGAAGCCAATGTGTCAACTTGGTCTTTAGTCTTGCCGGTTACAATCTGAACCTCGTTCATTGCATTATCGAGTTCCATGATATAATCTATACCATCTCTAAATGCATTAATTGGTTTCATTACAAGATTACCAATAAGTATCCATTCTGCGAACTTCTTAGCTACATCTACTATGCTTTGCTTAGTATGATCAGTCTCGTCCCTCAATGTCCGCATACTTGATGCGGCTTTTTTAGTGGAATCAGACATTGTTGATATTTGAGGATTTAATCTATATATCTTACCCTCTACATCACCCAATGTTTTTGACGCCAAAGAACTTTGATTAAATAAGTTTTGAAATACAGACGCAGATGCCTGTGCCGATTTTCCAAAATAATTATTATTGGTAGACGCCATTGATTGCGCAACCGTCTTAGCCTTTTCCGCTTGAAGAAGTTTCTCATTTGCTATCCGTTGTTTTGCCGCCAAGTTATCTGCCGCAATTTCTTTATTTATAGCTTGTAAATTAGTGCTATGACTTAACTGCACTTCACTGGTAAGCTGTGCTATTCTTTGCTGATATTCGGCTATTTTAGATGGTATTGTTTGCAATGATTGAAAATTTCCACCAGAACTTAATTCCTTTTGTAAACTTTGAATACCACTTAAATCACCATATGAATATTTTGATGATAGCTTGGATAGTTGTGCCGCCGCCTGCTTTGTATATTCCTGCCCTTGCTTCCTTAATGAATTTAATTGCTTTTGCTGTGCAATCTCTTCGTTATTATTTGTTTTTAATTTCTCGTGTAAGGTTACAAGTTCACCAGTTTCTTTATTTATAGCACTTATTATTGTATACTGTTGCTTCCATTGATCTGTGAATGTTGCTATAATCCTACTTGATTTACTAACAGAATCATAAACTTGCTGTATACTGGTTTTGTCAAACTTCATCTTTACGGAAGATAATTTACTTTCTATTTGTTTTATTTGTGAATTTATACCCGTAGTAGATGATGCTTGGTCAAGAAGCGCCCGTATCCTTATATTAATATCATTCGCCATAATTACCCTCCTTTATATGCAACGAACGCATTTAACTTATGACGCCCTTGCCTAATATTTTTTCAAGCCCTTTCTTCATAGACTCTTTAGCCAACCCAGAATTTAACTTTTCAGTTGCATCATCCATAAATCTACGTGGTTCACTATATGGTGTTGACTGCGTCCCCCAACCATATTCAATATTATAGGCAAGTGATTTACTCATATCTATTTCACCGGTCTCTATTTCTCCGTCCTCGCCATCTGGTGAATATGTTCCATCTGTATTTTCTGGATTGAATGGTGCGTCATCTGTCATAATAAGTTCATTATTTCCATTCATGGCTCCGTTGATTTGTGTAATATCACCAAGTCCCTTATTCATATCTCTACGTCTCCAGTATGTATCTGGATTATATGCATCATAAACTATATTTTCAACAGATTCTTGTATCTGTTCTTTGGCGGTGACTGAAACATTCTCCTTTAATGCCTGAGGTATTGCAACATTTTGTATATATTGCAATGCAGCCTCAATTGATTTAAAATCCTTGCCCATAATTATTATTCCTGTTCGATATTTTCTAATTCGCTTACAGATTCTTCATCTATGTCTTTCATAGTCTCATTAATATTATTCGTATATTCAACTATTTTTTTATTTAAAATCACAAGCTCTTCTTCGTCAAAACTATTATTTATCTGTTCTAAATACCCTAAATCAAATAATATTTCCATTAATCTATATTGTGATTCAAGATCATCTGGAAATTCTATATCTGTAAAATATTTCAATGTTAATACAGACATATATGTTATTGTATTGAACTCAATATCATTTTTCTTTGCATATGAATATTTATCAATAAATTCAAGAACCAAATCTTTAATTTTTGAATTTCTAAAATGTTCATCAATGTTAACTTCATATTTATCAACTATAATTTTTCTTGTTGTAAACTTTTTACTCTCTTGAGTTTTAAGATTACCTAAACTAATTTTATTATTCTTTGCCATAATATTTTACCTCATATTCATCTAAATTTAATTAATTTTAATATTAAAGAAGTTTTCAAGTTCCTGCGTGGATTTATCCTGTAAATAAGAACTTGTAGTCTCTATACTTTCGTGATTAGCTATTGTTTTTAATTTCTCGATTGGAACATTAGCAATACCCAATTCTTTGCACACCCAATGTGTTCCTGTTGACATATTTTCAAGTGCAGAATGTCTAAAACTATGAACGTTTATATTATATTCTTCACCACAAACTTCATATATGTCTTTTCTCCACTTAATAACCCAATCATATAATAATTCCTTCTTCGCTGGCATCTTGCTTGAAGAAAGCCACATAGCCGGAATATCGTCTTCTCCTCTTTGTTTTAGATATAAATTTGCACATCTAATTGTCTGCGAGAAAAATATTAAAGGGAACTTCTTACCCCTTTTCCCGATTACTTCATTTGTTGCGTTTACACCTTTTTTCATAAAAGGCGCCTTTAATACCTGTGCCAATTCAGCTTTTCTTCCCGCACTTTCGTATGCCAAACATAACAGCGCCGCCTCTTGATACCTCTCTTCTTTTATGAATTTTTCTCTCAAGGATTCCAATACGTCATTTGGAACAAATACAATATCACGAACAGCTTCTTTGGTTAATCCTTTTATTTTCTTAGCAACGTTATTAGTATAATCTCTGTAATTTTCGTCATCATCTTCAACGAAATCTAATAAACTTCTCATTGCCGACATAAGTCTGTTGTTCCTGGCACTACTAACACATAAATCATGCTGAAACCATAGTGTCAAATTTCTAAAATCACGTTTATTCATCTTTAACATTGATTTATTATCACAATTTTTAAGTATCCATATAAGAATAATTCTTATATCATTTTTATACTGGGATATTGTTCCCTCTTTCTTTCCCTGTGATTTTTTTTCTAATAAAAAATCTTCCATTACAAGTTTATTTTCACTATCGACCTTTTCCCAGTCCTCTTTATTAAATATTTTGTTGTATACCGCCATAATTTCGTACACCTTTCATACAATTATTACAAATTTATTACAAAAAAACAGACAAATAAAATTATTTTTGTCTCTTTTCTAATTTTCAATTTTAGAAACGTTGAAATTTCAACGTTTACAGACCATGTTTTTACAAATAAAATTGCCATTTCATCTGTATGTAAAAAAAAGAAAGTAATATATAATAAATCATATTATATATATACTTTCCATAAAGGATAATCCTTTAAATTTTATAAATTTCACCAATAATATATGTATCTCTTTCACATTCAATAGAAAATATATTATTAGTTAATACGTCTCTGAATACCGTGTAGTCATTTTTTACAGAAATAACTACGCAGTCTTGCGACTTTTTCTTTTTAACATTCCTTTTATTATCTGTCGCTTCTTCAACGACAATATCTTTTTCTACCTTAATAATATCATCAGACATTATTGTATCACTCCTTAAATATTGAAATAAGTGTAAAGAGGGTTATTTACCCTCTTTACTATTTCTATGAACACAGTCGTGAAAACTCGGTGTCATTTAAACACACATATCATTAGGACAAAACCTAACATATGGACAGTAGTCATTTACTATCAAACATTTCAAATATTCAACATTATTAAAATGTTCTACTACCCCATTTTCACAAACCATTTCCATTATACAGTACCTTTTAAGAATACATAATCCTTAAATGTTGTAGAACCATCAGTATATGTAACTTCAACAGTTGCAGTATCCGATCCGGTTACAGTTGCAGCAGTAACCAATCCACTTGCGCTAACTGTAAACTTGCCAGTAGGGTTAACAGTATATGTTAATCCAGAAACGAGTCTTGTAGGCGCAGTTGTTCCACTATACATTAATTTAGTAACTAACTGTGCTGTTCCAGCTGTTGCCAAAGTAATACTTGAAGGTGTTGTAACAATTTCTGTAGCTGCAGTAGTAGCAGACGCAGAAGCAACTGGAATCCATTTAATATACGCATAAGTATCACCATCAGCACAAGTAGCACCTTCAACACTTAGTGCTTTACCTGTCAACTTTTCAGTTGATACGCCGTCGGCAGTAAATGAAAGTTCATAATTACCGTCTACTTGGAATGATGGAATATTAATCTGTAGATATTCTACAAGACCAGCCTTTGTATCTCTAACTTCTGCAATTAATGTTAGGTCAAGAATTGAAGGTGGTTTAGTAGCTTCGATAGATAGTGTATCTGCCGTTCCTACATATTCATAAGTAACATATAACTTCTTGCTTGCACCATCAGCATAAGTGATTGTCTTACCAGAAATTGAATCTGGGAATGCAACTCGTCCATCTTCTAAGAAAATTGTTACATTAGATGCAATAGCAGTAGTAGGTGTCTGTGCCAGCGTAACTACACCACTTCCATTAAATGTAACGCATTCTGTAGCCAACAAAGTTGTAGATGCTCCAGTAACAATAGATGAGCCGGAATTTAATGCTAAGAATTGCTTACCAAAAATAGCCTGTTCGATATTTACTGTTAAATCTCTTGAGTGCTTATATGTGTATAATACCGCATTATTTATTCCGCCTCGAACTACTGCTTCTTGCATAGCTAATGTGAAGGCTGAAGATAAGTTGGCTCTTCCATAAAATACACCCTGTTTAGTGCTTGCGTTTCTTCCGATTGCAACTGCAACGGAAACGATAAATCTATTTGCCATTTTTTCCTCCTATAAAAATTTATTCTGAAAACTGCTTCAAATCTTTTTCAAAATCGTCAGCATTTATCAATATTGAATCATATCTACTTTTCTTGTTTTCTGAATATTCAAATGGACTTTCTATTTTTCCTGGTGCTTTTATCTCTATCTGACCAGAAGCCTCCAATGGTTTATATACTTTCCATTCTTCATATATTTTCAATAATTTTTCTTTTTTTTCAAATTCTGTTATAGTCCAATTGGACATATTATCCATGTCTACATTTGTTATTGTAGTGTATATAAAAATTCTATCATTTAAAGACGAACCACTACCACCCTTATTTGTGAAATTTAAAACTTTTTCCAGTTCTGGGTCAAATGATTCTATATATTCTACAGATTGACCATTCTGTTCTAACACGATTTCTCTTATTTCTTCAAATTCGTATTCACTTATTAATCTATCACCTATATATATTTCATAATAAAAATCATCTTTATAATCATAGTATTTTTTTATTATACATATATCTTTATGTGTAACATATTCTAACAATTTAACCAATTTATCTACTATCGCATTTCCTGTAGGGTCTACATTATTCACATAACTCGTTCCTTGTATGAAAAATAGTAAATATTTAAGATAACTCATTCGCATGATATCTTTATTTGATATATATTGTTTCGGTATACACATTATCTCTAAAAAAATTTGATATACGTCAACGTCAAATAATAATATTGGATATAACTCAATGTCTCTATATAGCTGTGGCTCTCTTTTTAAGTGTTTTTTAATATCTATAGACATAATCTTACCCCATATTGTTTGACATTACCAGCCATGAACCTTTCCACGGAACTGAACCATACGCTTTGGCGCCATCACTATATGATTGTTTTGAATTCAAAGAAATTCTTCCTAATCCAGTTATATCCGCGCCATTTAATGTCAATATTAAATTTTTCATAAGACAATCTATTCTTGTCGTATGATAATCATCAACTGTTATATGATTTATCTTATAACTACAGTATATTTCAAATAACATTGAAACCTTTCCATTGGTATGGCTTAACGGCTTTATGGCATACGGCGACACCTTCAAGATACATTGCGTTTCAGTTATAGCGTCATCTTGACCCCTATCAAGAAATACTCTATAATCAGTTGTATCTGGTTGCCCGCTATATATCAATGCCCTTTTTTCCGAAAGTGTTAAATTTGAATTTGACAACGGATTATTTCCAGTATACTTTAATAGCTTCCAAATATCCTCATTGTTATTCATAAGATACTCTATGCAATTATTTGATAATCTATCATATAATTCATATTGCGCGTATTCAAAATTAATAGACATTACCATGCACCCCCTAATTCAACATTAAACACATATTGCTCCGCTGTTGGATAATTACTTGATGTGCATGTTATGCTTGCCTTCGTAGTAGTCGTTTTCTTATTAGTCATGGATAATTCTGAGCCATTTATAGTGTATGTGTAATACAACTCCGACAATATGTCATTTTTTACAAAATTAAATACTGCGTCTGTTATGATTACACCATTTTTATATAAACTAAATTTATACACACCTGTATCACCTCTATATAAAACAGACGGTGTAGGAGAACACTGTATGGTATATTTGTCTGCGCTAATTACATTTACTGTTAGACTATCTTTTATATCAGCATTATTTTTTGAATATACGTTTATAACATAAGAACCAGTTCCTTCAAATTTAATCTTCGCTTCATTGTTACTTTGCGTAATAGAATAACTTGAATTGCTTGATACGTTCCAAATTAAATCCTGTTTCGCTAATACATTATTTTGCAACATCGTAGCATTAAATGTATAAGTTTCATTAGATAATGAATATGTAGTGTTCTTTTGATTTATTTTTAAGCTATACGTATTTGAATAAGCATTAGCTATCTGGTTTGTTAAATCGTCTATTGACGGATTAATACTGTCATATTCAAATGTTAATCTTATTATTGCGTTAGAAGAATCATTTTCTGTCTCTTGGTTTAAAAAGGATTCTATTCCTGCACCAGATAATTTCAAACATTGTTTTCCAAATATAAATCTCTGATTTGGCTGTATACCCATAGTAATATCATTTCTTTGAATTATAGCTTTTCTATGACCACTTCCTCTATCAATTTCTTGACTTATAGAATTTGTTAAAGAAAAACCTTCTTCTTCAAAAGATATCGGCGTTGTTTGTATTACGCCATATGCGTCTTTCCACCTCAATATATTATTACATCTTCTTATAACGACTGTATTCGTTACGTCAGTAACAATAATTTCATCTGAATTACATGTTATCCAATAGTTATTTTCAAACTTATATAAGTATCCAACGCCTTTTTCATGACTTGAATCCTTAAATATTATACTTTTATAACTATCTGACATTTTTGTTCCAGTTCCAACCGTTCTTACACTATTAATTCTACAGCTAAAATCAGTATATTCACCAGAACCATATGGTGATTCTTCTTGTATTGTAATGAATGACGTAGCCTGATCAAATTTACTATTAATCTTGTTTTGATATGCCTCCGTCATTCTTTCTTTGTAGCTCAAATTATCAACATATCCAACATCGGACATTGATGCCAATAACCTAAAACTATCGTTAGCCATTAACATCAACCCCATTCAATTCTTTATCTTTTATTTCACTGATAATTTTTTCTGCTAAGCCTCTACATTCAAAGACTTTTCTTCTCACGTATTGATGTTTGTTTTCACTTTCATCTGGCTTAGGACATTTTAAAGCTTCTAAGTTTAATATAAGCTTTAAAAAATATTTACTATTCATTATATTGTCGTAAGAAATTAACTCATTTATTAAATCATTTATATATACACTATATTGTTCCGTGCTTCGCTCTTCAAATATAGGTAATATTTTATATGTTAATCCAGTTAAATTATCTATATAAAACCACGTTGTGTAATTTTTTATTTCACCATATTTAGTCTTCAAATATACCACCTCCTAATAAATAGCAGGCGATCTACTATCAGACCCATAATTAAGGAACATGTCTCCCCAATCATTACTATTCATCAACACATTAGCTTTTTCCCTATATGAATTTACCCAATCCGTCTTTGCCTTTGTTACGGTTGCTTCACTTGCCATCTTAAAATCCGCATCTAATAACAGTCTTGTAATATCTTCCTCGTTATTAGAAACTTGTAAAGCCCATATATATGTCGCATGGCTTGATAATATACTTAATTGTCTATCAGTAATCCCAAGATTAAATTTTCCAATTATATATTTTTCAAACAAAACTTCATATGGAAACATTGGAGGGTTTGATATAGTTATAGTTTTAGAACTTTCGTCATAGCTATATTTAACAACCTTTCCATTTATTTTACATCTTATAATACTATTATCATCCGGCAATAGATCGTCGGTTAAAACAAATGAATTGGATGCGGTAAGCGTATATGTCTTATCTAAATATTGTGAATCCACCCTATCGGCTAATATAGGATATATAGACGTGGGGTTTGTATATTCGGATATACCATCTAACATATAATTAAACATCTTTTGATAAAATAAGAATTCATCACGCGCTCTCAAAGAATCAAGATTTTTTCTATCCTGTATTTTTGTCAAAACAGATGCATATACATCAATAAATGAGTAATGTTTTTTTGGAGAACTCATATTAACCCCCATTACATAACATTAGTAATCTTCTCTTTTATAAGTTTAGAAAATCTTCCATTAGAAATTCTATTTAAATTATTTACAACCTCTAAGTTTAAGAATTCTTCTTTGTCGGCTGACGCTTCATTATACCACCAACTAATAAACATATCCTTCTGTGCTGGCATAAGGTTTTCATAATATTCAGCCAGTTCATTCTTTCCTAGACTAATTGAATCTTTATAGTTAAATATGGAATCAATAATTTCCGAATCAAGCAAAACACCATTAGACTCTAATATCTGCTGTCCGATTTCGCCAGTTAGTGTAATCCAACCGTTTTCAAATGCCTTTGGAAAACTATTTACTAACTCTAATGCTTCACTTCTTGTAACTTCCTGTGTCTGCTTTAATTTGTGAAGTAAAATCAACTTATTACTTGACAATCTAAGTGCAGTAGGATAATCTTTTAAATGAACGATTGTTACTTTATCAATACCTTCAAGGCTGATAATATTTTGCTGTGGCTGAACCGCTTTATTCTGTAGCATTTCAATTAATCTACTTTGGTCTGCAATTAACTGTGCCATCTTAGCCTGCTCTGCTAGGATTTTTTCAATATCTAAAGAAGGTTTTTCATCCTTAACTTCAATTGTATTTTCTTCATTAATATCTTTTGCAACTTCTTCTGTCGCCTTAGTAGTTGTCTTATTCAATGTCTTAGTAGCCATTAATATCTCCTTTTATTCATAAAAATTAAAATAACTGAGTGGCAAAAGCCACCCAGTTAAAAAAACAAATTAAGCTAGCTGAATTTCTCCATAAATCTGGTCGTAAACTGCTTCAACACCAACTCTGTAGTGTAGGGAAGCCTTTTCTACCATATCTACTGTATCCATAGCGGACTTCTGAACTGTAAACATAGTTCCTTCGAATACAATTTTGATTGGGCGTCTGCCGTTCATAGGAAGAATCCAAATCTTATCATTGTTAACTAGGAAGTCTCTTGTAGTAGCTTCATTAATAGTTGTAGGGTTTAGTAACTGCATAGCTTCTACTAGAGAATATCCAGACCAAGAACCGATATAACCCTTAACTGTCCATTCTTCTGAAATACCAAACTTCATGAAATCATTTTCTGGCACTACGTTGCCTAGTGCAACTTTTGTACCAAATAAAGATACAGGAACATTGTTATTAGCAGACTGTACAGCAGAAATTACTTCTCTAGCTGTCTTATCACTCCATCCAGAAAGCTTGTAAGCAGCAGGAACAGTTGTGATAAGTTCACCGAACTTCTTGTAAGCAAGTGCTGTGAAGAAGTGTGAATATCCAGCGGATGCTCTATAGAAGTTCTTACCAAAATCAAAGATTCCGGAAGCCATCTGATACCAGTCAGTATCGAATGTAATGTTAGTGTCATAAGGATTAACAGTTACAGTCTTAACATACTTTCTCTGGTTAGCACCAAATAGGATGCCGCTTGCACTTCTTGAAACCTGGAAGATTTCATTGGATTCGATATCGAATCTTGCAGTATCACCGTAAGGAACGGACTTAACTTCTGCAATTCTTCCTAAGAAAGTAGTTGTTACTGCTGGAATAGTAGTAGTAAGAACTGTGTTAACTACTTCATAGTATCTTTCTTGGAAATCTGTTCTTGAAACAAAGTTAGGATCTTTTAGTAAAGAAAGGTCGTCTTCGCTGAAATTTTCATCTCTTGTTGCATATCTTAGAACTGCAATTGCGAAAGCCTTATCTAAATCCTTACTGTCATCCTTAACAGCAACTTCAAAATTCTTTTCGATTTCAGAAGCGATTGTGTTTTCTTTTTCGTTCTTTACCATGTTGTAGATATATTTCTTTGTAGCATCTACACCAATTTTTGCGATTTTCTTAACCTCGTCGCTCTTACTCTTATTGCAAGGCGCATCGTAAACGTCAAATGTTCTAATATTCATAATATATATATCCTCCTATCTTATAGCTGTACTACTACACAAAGGTATCTGTCTCCAGATTTTTGTAGACCAGAATTTAACTGTAACTTTCTAAGAATCTTAACAGCAAATCCAGTAGCTGGCTTTGTTGCATTAGCTGTAAGCGTAGTTGCACCAACTGTAAGAATTGCGAACTGTCCAACTGTAGGCGCGGAAACAAAGTTGCTGTCGCCCAATTCTAATGTGTCATCCATAAATGCTTCTCTAAATCTTGCTGGAATCTTACTTGTTCCGGATAGCGTAAGATTAGTTGTATCAGCACCTAATCTGTAAGTGTTTCCCTGTGCATCAGATGCCTCTGGAACCATTGATAAATCTGCAATATAAGCCTTATCTGTAAGAGCACCAGGTGTCTTGAATACAAATACGTTAGGGTCTGCAACGGATGCACCATAACCATAATCTGTTTCAAGTGTATAGTTCATAGTAGCTACTGCTCCGTTTGGAATGTTAAGGTAAGTAGCACCATTCTTAAGTACTCCAGACTTAAGTGCTGCGCCATTAAACTGTGATTTCATGCTCACTGGTAACATATAGTTTGCCATAATTGTATATTCCTCCTATTTCTATTTATCTGTCATATACTGATCAATCAGTTCTTCGTATGACTTTTTATTATTAACTTTTTCTGTGATGGCTTCTGATGTATATGCACTGTATTTATTTTCAATACTCTTCTTAAATACAAATCCACCAAATTTCTCAACAAGTTCGTCTTCGCAAGCAAATTCATTCTTGTTGATTCTGCTCTTCCAGTCTGCTTTTTCAGCAACTGTAATATTGGCATCGAATGCAATTTCATCAAACTTATTAGACAATTCCTTACATTTATAAGTATCTAACTTAGCCTGCAATTCAGTCGCCTTGGCTTCAAATTCAGCCGCTTTTGTTGCAAGTTCTACAGTGTCTCTTGACATCTTATTAAATCCGCTTTCAAAAGAAACTTTCATTGGTGCGATTGTCTGAACATCATTCATTTCAACGCCACCAACCTTAGTTGTCTGAACATCAAATCTCATATCAAGTGCCACTTCAAACTTTTCTTCAAAGTTATCAGATTTTGAAGCATATAACTTATCTTCTACAGAATAAATCACATATTCACCGGCTTTACATACAAAAGTACCATTAGCCGCATGACAAGCTTCTACATCTTTATCAGATGGTGTGTTTTCTGCTTCAAGTTCAACTTCAGCCATCGTTTCTTCGGATGGTTTTTCTTCCATCTTTTCTTCCGCTGGCTTTTCCTCTTCCATTTTCTCCTCAGCAGGCTTATCCTCGGCCATTTTTTCTTCATCTGGCTGCTCTTCCATCTGCTTTTCGTCTGGATTCTCTTCCATTTTCTTTTCTGATTCTTTTTCTTTAGCTTCCATTTCTTCTTTTTCTTTCGCTAAAGTTTCATCAGTTTTGAATTCTTCCTTCACGCTATTCTCTCCCTCCTGCCCAACAGTTTCATAACCACTACATATAACCTCTTCTTTAGTTTCAAGGTATATTTCAGCAGTTTTACTATCTTGGTTTAAAGTATATTTTATTCTATATGTTCTATAATCATTTTCATAATCTTGCACATATATATAGGTATCATCTAAATCGCAAATCCAATATCTTCTACCATCATGATTATGTTCATCCATATCATCGTCTTCATCACAATCACATAGTTCAGATAATGCAATGCTTAGAATTTCCTTCTTTTGATTTACCGTTAATTCAAAATTCTGTTCTTCTGGCTTTTCATTTGTCATTTCTAACTTATCTGGATATTCTACAATGATTTCCTTATTATCCAAAATATCAGTATTTTTTTCAACAGCATATTTTTCAGAATCCTCATTCAATCCAAGTTGTTTTCGAATTCTTTCTACTTTATTAGTAATCGTATCATCACCTTCTGCCTTACTATAACCAAGTGCACTTGCAAGCCCACCTTTATTGTATACGGCTTCTTTGCCGATAATCTGACCGATAGGATATTTTAATTTTTCACTTGGATTATCTTCCCATCCAGCCTCAACTTTTGCATAAATAAATCTTACAACCGCCTTGTAATTACTTGCGTTTAAAGCTTTTTTATACAATTCTGATTTATTTACATCACCCCAAGGTGTATCAGAAACTTTGTCTTTCTTAATAGTAATCTTTTCACCAGTACCAATATCATCTTTGTCAATAAATTCCTTATTTTCAAAATTATATTGCATAAATGATTTAAATTTATTATATTGTTCCGATTCAGAGAATGCTTTTAAATTAGCACCAACAACCGCTTCTTGTGTATCATCGAATAATATAGTAACTCCCATACCTTTAAATTTATCAATTACTTCTACATCATAGTTTTCAGTATCATGCTTTCTCATATGTGATTCTAAAACTTCAATTTCTACACTTATTCGCTTATTGTCTCTCTTAGATTTCCCATTCTTCTTATTTAAGATGTCTTTTACAAGTTCATAGTTATATTTTCTAAGTATAACTGCATCCATACAAATCCAATACTTATCTTCTATTAATTCAATAGAAATATTAGAATCCGATGGTATATAACCAACCATTCTTTCACTATTTGCATCTAAATAGCTGTGATAAAATTCACCATATTCAGAATCATATAAAATACCAGACGAATTATGTCCGTCGCCTATTTTATATTCATTTGCATACTTATTTTTTGGGAATGCGCATAATAATGGTTTTCCTCGAAAACTATCTTTACTTATATCCATTCCATCTTTATCAAAATCACTTCTATTTAAATTTTCTCCGTTGGCTATCGCTTGTAATCTAACCTTTAAAAAATGGTCGTCATTATCATCAATAAATTCAAAATTAGATACTGGAATATGCAAATTCATATCCATGTATTAACTCCTTAATTATACTGCTGTATTACCGCTTATAATACATCATCTATTAAAACAGCCTGATTGTAGAAAACAATCGCGTCGCCCGCGGTTAATGTATAATTAGCATTTCCTTTAATGTATAAAGAAAACGTTCCATCCGGCTCAACTGCACCTTGTTCTATAGTATAATTAGTTGGTAGAGCTATAATAGTGCTACCAGCACCAATTCTATAAATTATTGCGTGCGTGATAACAGTCTCCACTTCATCAATATACCCAGATCCAATTTTACATCTTGTTGCTGTAACATCATCCGCTGTTACCCGCTTCACCTTCATAAAACCAGATTCTTTTGCTTTATAAGTAGGATTGTATGCGTCAGTTGAATAATAGTTACCTTTATAATCTGCCATTTATGTCCTCCTACATTACATATACAATAATATCGCCAGCTGTTAACGTATAATTAGCATTTCCTTCTACGAATACACGATTTTGTCCGTTAACCATAGCATAACTAATTGTAAAATTAGTTGGCAATGCTACATTTTTTACGCCAGACGTTCTATAAATATTACAAATTGGTACTACGCCAGTAAAATCATCTAATAATCCGATATCTGCCTTTGTAGCCGTAACATCTGCTGCTGTTACCGTATAATCTTTAACTACACCCATTAATTTATTTGCCCAATAACTTGGGTTATAAGCATCTGGTGAATAAAAATTACCTTTATAATCCGCCATCATACTTCTCCTTTCTATCTAATTAATAATTTAAACTAACTATGTTCCAATATTAATCTCTACATTATTGATATATTCTTGCGCTTCTTGAACGATGTATATTAGTTCAAATCCTGCGAAAAGAAATGGCGCTGATGTAAAATAATAATAAGTATGATTATCAATAGTAGTCGTATTAATAGAATATAAAACTCCATTAATACCTAAATAATCACCGCTATCATATGCCATTAATAGAATCTCTGCTTTCGGTGAAGGAAATGGGTGGTCATGCAATATCACATATCCTTTTGTAACATCATCAGACGTTACCCTGTGCCTTCTAATAATCCCAAGTTCCGATACATTATAAGTGGGATTATATGCGTCCGTAGAATAAAAATTACCTTTATAATCTGCCATAATTAAATTACCTCCACTATAAAGTAATTATCACAATTAACATCAAACAATGGAAGAATTCCGTCTTCACTATATTTCAATGCGGCATTGTATAATTTATTTGCTTGTTTGGTATATAGAACCAATACGTCTTTATAATAACTTCTTAACATATCTTCAACTGCTAAATCTAAATTATCAGCAGACGTGATAATACATTCCTTCAAAATATCTTCTAATCTATTTTGAACCTCAATAATATCTTTAAGACAGTTAAGAACATTATCATACTTTTTAGGTTCTACTACTTCATTTCCACGAAGAATCCTATCGCCTCTTAGATCAAGGAAATCCGTTATAATATCAGATTGTTTTCCGTATGCATGTGCAATCCTATGATGCACATTATCACTTAATACAGGATAACCTAAATCTGTAGCTAAACTATATGAAATATTGTCTAAAATTGCGTTAGATTTGAAAAGTTCTCTAACAAGAGTTTGTAATACACTTAAAGTGTCTAAGCTTGTATACCCCATTACTTTTCAATTACCCTCCCATCATTATCTTTTAATAACTGTTTTCCACAATCAAGACAAATGCCTTCTTTTTTATATCCAGCTATCATACAAATAGTATCCATCCATTTGATATTTTCATGTGAACAATTATTGGACGATAAATTCTTTACAAAATTTTTAATTCCCATAATTATACTATTCACCTTCTTCTTCTTCTATTAATTCAAAGCATATATCTTTCAAATCTTCCATTTCTTCAAATGATAATGATTTAATAAAATCTACAACTCTTCCATCAGAAGTATTGCTACCGCCATCTATAGCATTTGCAGTTCCATCGCTTTCAATATTATTTTCATCTGCTTTTGGCCTGCCATTTTTAGCTTCTTGTCCTGTATTTTTGGAATTAAATGCACTTTCAACAAGCTGCATTCTATCGTATATCTTAGACGCATTAATATAATGCTGTCTTGACATAACATCTTCCATATCTTCATTGAAGAATGACTTATATTGTGGCATCACATCATTTTGTCCAATAGAAATAGCCTTATCACATTTGTTGTAAACATCTTCATCATTAAAGATGTCGCCTTCCATATTAAACTTCCATGTATATTTTGTGCCTATTTTCTTTTCAAAGATAATATCAACTGCATTCATCCACTGTTCATAAAATCTATCTACATATCTTGGTTCAATCTTTTGTGAAGACTTTACCATTGCCTGTGATGGCTTATTTGTCGTAGATATCAATCCACCAGTTCCAGATGAAGAAATCCACTGTTGCTGTGTCTCTGTTACAATATTTATATTATTAGGAACAGAATTATCAAATTTAAAATGCTGATATCCTTGTCCCGGAGCTAACATAAACTTAACCCCTCTTGGCGCCACTGAATTAAATAGATTCTCAAAGAAACCTACTGCTTCTGGTGACAATGAAAAGTTATTAGCAGAACCACCAATACTCTTCGGATTATTCATAGGCAATGTTCCTATAATAACCGAACTTAATGGTAGCTGTAATAATTCTTCCTGTAAATATGAATAACTTTGTAAGTCTTGTGCTTGTAAGAATAGTCCTGCAAAATTTGGCAACTGCCAACTATGTGATTCACAATGACTAAATACAAATACTTCATCTAATGGCATAGTTACCCAATAGTAATAAGTGCTATTATGATATTCTACTAAAATATCATTTTCTCTTAACTTATTAACATCCGCCTTTAGCTTTCCATTAGTATCTACAAGCCCTGTAAATAAATCATAATATCTTTTGAATATTGGTGGATATTGTGTAATCGACACCCCTGGCTTCCAAAATAATGCGAAGTTTACAGATACGGTAAATTTACTTTCAGAATTAACACCAGTTATTTTCCAATAATCCGATGGTATCTTTTGAAAGTCGCAGTATTCAACTTTTGGAAGTTTTGTATTCTTATTATAATCATTTTCGTTAAGACCTAGTCTTAAACAATATGCAGTCTTACCTTCAATTACGGTATCTAATGCAATGTTTCTAAAAGTTCTTTTAGGGGTAATTTTATCAACTAACTTATGAACATATTTATGCTCTTCCCAAAAATCTTTTCTTGAAACCTCTGCTTTACCAACATACTTTGGTGTTATATAATACCTATACGTCAAAATATCAGCATACATGTAATATAATTTCAAAAGAGGATACACAGAAAATAATGCCCAACCAGTTTCTCTTAACGGCTGTTCATTCTCAGACATGTTTTTTGTGAAATTTTCTAATTCACTTCTTTTGAAAAACATTGGTAGTGAATTAATACTTTTAACCCTTTGACTTTGCACATATGGGTTGTTTGTATATGCCAACCCTAATGCATTCATTGCTCTTCCGCCATCATTATCTGTTTTCGCAAATAATTGTGTCCAAGCAGACGTTATGTCATTATAGGTTACATTTTCATTATTCTTTGTCAACTAAATCCTCCTTTCTGTCAATTATATCTTCCGCCGCTCTTATAACATTATATAAGTTCTTCAACTCTTCCTGTTTTTCGACCTCAGCCTTTTTTAATAAATTTTCAACTTTAAATTTTCGGTAGTTTTCACAAACCCAATCATCTATTAGTTTATTTCCGGTTTTATATTTAGTTGGGTCTACCTCTTCGATTAGTATATCTAATTTAGAAAAGTTAGCCTTTTTTAATCTATTAGCATAAAATAAGATTACATCATTACTAATAATAAAATCACCCAAAGATTCTAATGTATCATATAATTTAGTATATTCAACATTATCTCCGCATGTTAATTTATAAAACTTCATTTCTTCTCCTTTAATTCGATTAATTAAAGAAGCTTCTATATCCACTTCCGCCACCAAATCCACCAAAACCGCTGAATCCACCAAAACCTCTTGATGCGTTAACATTAACAGATGGTATATTCTGATTTTTATTTTCATTTGCGGCGAATGCCATCCTTGAATAATCAACTGTTCTTTCTTCAAAAACAAGTTCACGTTCAAGTATGCTTATTAAATACATTCCATATAAGAATGACATCAAAATATCCTTCTTATCTGTTGATTTCGCTTCTTTAATCATTATTCCTGTTCCAGTTTTTTGCTCTATCTTTTTGGTGCTTATAGCCTGTTGAGTCAATGTAGAAGTAATTTCAAATGGCTTCATAAGTCTTTTGGCTTCTTCATTAAATCTTAATTCCGGATTATCCTTTAAAAACCTGTAATTATACTTATCATCAAGGTCATCATAAACATCAGCGACAGACTTTAAGAAACATATCTTATCTCTATCCAATCCAATTGTAGTAGTCGTAACCATTTCTTGATGCATCCTACCAGAATTTCTGCCCGCAGTTTTCATTGAATAAAGAATATCTTCTGCATCCTCATCCATAACTCTTCCACGCATATCTTCATCGCCATTCATAGCACACCATGCTGGATAGAATTTATTTCTTGCAACGTCATACGTTCTTTTTGCACATATATCATATACACCACCACCAATTGACATTGCATCCAATACAATATAGTCGCATTCAAGGTCATAAAATAATTGTTTAAGCCTTACTGCTTGGTCGTCTATACGCATACCATGATTTGTTTCAATATGTGCGATTTGCTTCATATAATCCAATTGTATTTCTTCTTGACCAGTTTCGTAATTTGTTCTTGAAACACGTTCTGGAAATAATCTATATACTATATAAGCACTATCGTCATTTCGTGTTCCGCCAACACTTGCGATATCGGCAGATATTATTCTTACTTCGCCATCTAATTTAGGTTGATAATATTTACACCTTGTTCTTATCAAACGCTGTAATTCATCAACAGTTCTGTATTCATCATTTCTAACACCTTGTCTTGCAACAAAATATTCTTCATCCGTCATTGGATACAGTGCTTCGTTTAATACTCTTCGTCTATTAAGATTTTCATATCTAAATAAAGCGCTATCCCCTTCACCTAACGGAATACATTCCATTTCAGACCTAAACTTGTTAATGTCTGTTGTTGGATTATTAACTTCGGATTGAATATATCCCTTATTAATCATACCACCACGAACACCAAACTGATATGGCACAGAAATAGTATAGTAGTTTTCGTCCCCACGTTCAATCATCTTATTAAATGCTAGAAATTCTTCATAAGACCATTCTGTGGATGTGTTAATACTACTTAAATATATTTTTCTATTAGTTTCATTATTTTTAAAGTCCTTATATTTATTGATATTTCTATATAATGGATATCTTGGCTCTGTTAAGAACTTAGCCAATACGTCATCAATAATAGTCTTATCCATTCCAATAAATTCGTCAAGAATTAACACTTGACATCTCTTACCTCTGGCATTGTTATTACATGTTACTGTATATATTATAGAAGTATTTTTCAATTTAATACTTGAGCCATCTTTTGAATTTGTTGAGCCTTCTATTTCAGTTCCTATGTTAGGATATTTTTCTTTGATTTCACCAAGTTTACCAACCATTGAATTTGACTGGTCTACTGTAGGTGATGATATTACTATCTTTATTCCAGGATACAGCACCCCCATAGCAATCGCAAATAACAATGTTAAGAACGATTTGCCGGTTCCTCTGGATGCCCAGAACATAAATTGCCGTAAATTTGATGTATCCCTTGCCATTTCATAAAGTATTACCTTTTGAAATTCTGCTAATCTTACACCAAAATATTCTGCGATAAATCTATGTATATTTTTTCTCCAATATACAATTTGTTTATCCATGTTCTCCCAAAACTTACCTTCGATATCATAATTGATATTAATCATCGTCTTCCTCGCTTGGAGCAAATTCGAACGTAAAATCCTTCATGGCTTTTTCAAATTCATCCACCATAGGACTTTCTATTTTAGCTGTTCTACATAATGCGCCAGCCAAAGCCTTGCTAATAACTTTTATTTTATCAATATCATCAAGTTCTGGGTCGTTGTTAATTATAGGAGAAAATTCTTCTCTCTTTTTAATTAGACTTCCTAAGTCTAAAGCATTGGAAGCGGCATCTTCTTTAGCTTTTTTCTTTGGCGAGAATGATGTTTGTGATAATACTCTACTTTTACTATCAAGTATTTTCTTAACATCTTCACATTCGCACAGTGTTTTAAATTCTTGCAATTCCAAATTACATAATGTAATTACTGCACTTTTATTAATATGGTCATTTGGTATATCATGGGTTTCATAATATGATTTTTCGCGTTGGTCTAACCAAACTAAATCTTCATCCTCTTTATCTCCCCATTTTTTAACCAATTTCTTTCGCTGTTGTGGTGTTAGTTCGATATCTTCTTCTTCATCATCTTCATTCTTTACAGTCATTGCAAGAATATCATTATCCACTATCTTGGATAAATCTTCATCCATACAACAATTTTTAAACGGCTTTGATGCAAAATTACTTCCTTCAAATCCAAGATTCGTCTTAGTCCACGTAGCATTATCAATTATATATTTATCCAAAACTTCAATATAATATTTGTATATTTCGCCTCTTTTAGTTCTTGATTTTCCATATTCTTTCAAGGCATCTTCAAAAGGTTCCTTTATAACAATTGTATTAGTTATGGAACATATTATTGTTAATACGTCCGCAAGATTATTGTATGTTTCATAATATTTATTTATTAAATCATATACGCATTTTTCACATATATGCAATCTTCCATCTTTATATATTCTTGAACGTGTTTTATGAAAATTTTTAACGTCCAATATTTCTCCACATGTAGAACAATACTTCATCTTATTTGAAGTTAATCCTTCCACGCTTTTGTCTATGACGCCGCTAACAATGGCTTTGTCAATCAATTGTTTTTTAATTTCGTTTTCTTTAGCCTCTCTAACAGCAGGCTTCGCTTTTTTCAAAACAGTTTTAGCTTTTGTAGCCATTAATATCAACCCCTTTAATTCAATTAAAAAGACCCGCAAATTTCTTCACGGGTCTAATACCAGTAATTTGATAATCACGCCACTGATAGGCGCACCCATCATCCAATGGGTCTCTCAACTAACTTAATTTTATATTATATGTACATTCTTTACCATCTTCATTAGAAAATAGCATTAATGTCTGTCCTGCGTCCGAATATAATCTCTTGCTATTCGCATAGTTATCGCTTCCGCATAGACTCCTACTAATCATAGTCTCTATTCCAAACGATTCCATACTTTCGTGGTGATGTTTATCACCCAAAATAGCATAATCTATCGTCTCTCCATATAATTTAGTAAAAATTGTATTAGCCATCTGACCAAAATTCTTAATTCTATCTAAATCACCATGACATGCAATTACATTATATCCACATACATTCAATTTTATAAATTCTTTAAATTCTGAATCTATAACATGAACATCTGTCTTATCACTTAATCTTTGTCTTAACCACCAAGGGATAATCTTTTCCATATTATCAGTATGGATGCTATCTTTGATGTTCTGAATTGTTCTCATGTGGTTTCCATATGTAGAATAGATAAATGTTTCACCAACTTCCGGTGAAAGTGCATCTACCACCTGTGCAAGCATCTCTGCTACATGCATTAGTTGGTCTGACACATCTTCTTCTGATGCTACTCTTGATGAATTATGAATTCCACCATTAGCCATATCCCCAAGAATTAAAATATGTAATCTTGCCGGCTTATGTAATGCGATATGTTGTAAAACTTTTTCTGTTAACGTCTCAACACGACTCTTACAAATTTCTACATTATATTTATTCCAAATATTATCTGTGCACATACCATAGTGCCAATCTGATAATACCAATACCGCATCTCTATTAGAATAATCATAACTTGTATTCTTTTTAAAAAGCAATGGTCTTTCTTTGTTCAAATTCTTAGCACATTCAAGCATATGTTCTGCTAGATGCTGCCCTCTTGCTTCTGGCATTAATAATTTATTATATTCACGCCTTTGGTCTGACAATTGTCTTTTAGCTCTGTAGATTTCATCAAGTTGCTCTTGCACACTTGTATTTTTATCACCAGAAATCATATCCGAAAAGACATTTTCATAATATCTTTTTGCATTCTGATATGGCTTTCTCCATGCTGACGATGTCTGTTCTGTATCTTCATCTCTTAATTCTGAGTTGAACACATATCCAAGTTCATCCCATCCAATATCAATAACGCCGTTATCTTTATATTGGCATATTCTCCAAATATATTGTTCCTCATTTTCACCTGTTTTTTTACTTAAATCAACCATTGTATCTCCTTTTATTCCAAATAATATATTAAATATTATCTAACTCGCCTTTGATAAATGCATACTTTGAAGCATCAACCGTTGCTTTAGCACCAATCTTTGTAGTTTCAAGATTGTGTCTAATGGCATCTAAACTCATAATGTAATCAATTGCTTCTGATGGTTTTAGTCCGCTATTGCATAGTGATGTAATTGCACCACTTACATATGAAAACTCTTTTAACCCTCTTGCAAATTCTTCATTATTAAGCTGTAAGTCAGCTTGTGAACTACAATCCAGCGGAATGAAGAAATAATCTTCATCCAACTGTTCTGCTGTCCCATTATTTAAAACAACTTCATTATTATTAATATTTTCCATAATTCCTCCTAAAGTATAATATCTATTGCGTTATATTTTAACATTTCTTCCGGAGTATAGAATTTATCTATTTTACATCTGTCAAGTTCGGCAAGTTCATCTATTGGAATATTCGAATATTTTTTAACCAATGAATGTAATTCTGCCTGTGACTTTTTAAAATGCTCTACATCCTCTATCATATTCTGTAATGTATCAATCGTCCCAGCGGATAAGCTGTGATACATGTATTCTGCTCTTCTGTATGATTTTCTTATACTGCCAACTAATGAAATAAAGAATCCGGCAGAATATGCTTTGCTTGAGTTTATTGTAATTATACAATATCCATCATCTTTCATTTGTTCAATTAAAGATATTAACCCCATACATTCTGTCAACAGTCCTCCGTTTGAATTTACATATATTTCAATCGGTTCCTTTTCGCCAGTTTTATTATCCAAATCCATAAGTCTATGTAGATAATATATGCATTCAAAAATACTATCTTCTGTTACATAATCATTTAAAAAAATCTTTCTTTGCTTTAGCGCCAATGATATTTTCATTTGATATATTAAATTATTTTCGCCCATATGTATTACCCAAGTAGAACGGCTAATTTAGCAGTTTCTGACCTTTCTGTAGTATTTAATTCAACTGTTCCAAATAGTGGATTTCCCTTCAAATAATGAACACATTGTTTTAAACCATTATTTGATTCGTATATCTTATCATCAACCTGTTTAATATCACCATTAATCCAAAGCTGTGAATCTTCTCCAATTCTTGAAATAATTAATTGTAAATGTTCTTTTGTAGTATTTTCTGCTTCCGAGCAAATTACAATACATCTATTAAATGTTCTACCTCTTATAAATCCAAGATGTTCAACTTCAATCTTTCCAGACATCATCCACATCTGTAATCCATCAAATCCACCCATATTATCTGCAAGTGGGGATACAAATGGAAGTAGTTTATCATTCTTATCACCTGGTAAGAAACCAATCTGCTTTGAGTTCTTAACTTCAATATTGTTTCTTAACCAAATAATCTTGTCATATCTTTGTTTTCTGACTAAATCAATCGCATGTGCTGACATTAGGAAGTCTTTACCGCCACCCCAGCCGCCTTGAATTAATTTAACCTTTATATCATTATCTTGTAATAAGTCAAACGCCAATTCCTGTTCCACATTTCTTGGCTTAACCTTTCCATTAAAATCATTACTAATTACTTTAAATGAAATTGGCTGATAAATATTGCCATTCCACTTTAACTTATCAACAATATCACCCTTTTCATTCTTAACAATAAGGTATTGATTTGTTAAACAGTCATACATATTTTCTCTATTATGCTCATATAAATAAAGCAGGTTTTTCTCCGATAATGTAATTACCTTCGCACCATTATATTTATCTTCTTGCTTTTCTTTTTCAAGTTCTAAACACGACAATCCTAAAGAATAAGCCTTTACTCTTAAATTCATATCATCTGTAAGTAACAATGCTTTATTTCTTTTTGCACAAGTAACTATCTTATTATCATTAATCACTTCATCGAAAGATTCATCTATATCATTTGTTAAATCAAATGTAATTAAATCATAATTCTCTCTTAATGAATGAATAGATTTTCTTGCATGGTATTTTAACTCGTCGTTTGCAGAATTTTGCTTTATATTATCTAATTCTTCTACAACTTTAATAGGAATAACTATCTTATACTCGTCTTTTAAATCATCAATTAATCCATCATGATTTAACAAAGCACTTGTATCAATAACTACTTTCTGCAACCTTCTCATGTGCACGTCCTCCTATATACTATCTGTATTCTACAATTTCAAACTTTTCCTTGATAAATCTCATCATTTTAATATAATCATCATCGGACACAGCATATTTCTTACCGTGTGAAGTTCTTGTATAGGGTTCCCTGCATTTGAATCCGCAATCTCTTGCTTTCTTGAATTCATTTTTACTTATTAAAACCATTTGTTCTCCTTTTATTCAAAAAAATTTGGCATATCTTAAAGGATTCGAACCCTTGATAACAGTTTTGGAGACTGTTGTGTTACCTCTACACTAAAGATATATATTTTTATCAACCCACTGTTGTTTAACAATGCAGCTTCTTGAACAGTAAAATCTTTCCTGCCCTCTTTTTGTTCTATATTTATATTTTGCAATCAAAATATTAAATTCGTTATTGCAATAATCGCATTTTAATGTAATATATTTTTCTTCATCGGATTTTAATCCGTGTTCTGAAGAATGTTTTTGCCTCGATAATAATTCAAGATTATACATATCATTATTTTTCTTATTACCATCTTTATGGTGGACTACTTCATTATAAGATAATTCGCGTCCTAAATAATTTACCATAATATATCTATGCTCATCAACAACACTACCATCTTCAAGATATAATTTTACATATTCATTTTTATCTAAATCATATCTTTTTAATATTTTTAAGCCTAACAATTTATTCTCCTTAATATATATCGTATACCATAGGTAAAACAGTATATTATCTATGGTATACTTTTAATTACTTTCGTTATATATATTATAACATAAATTCGTAACTTTGTCAAGCAAAATACTAAATTCTTTTTAATTTAATAAAAATAAATTATATATATTTACGCGATTCAGTCCATTCTTCTAAAAGTTCACTTAATTCAGAACTTCTTTCAAAACACCAGCACGTTCTGTTGGTTTTTAAATTTCTAAATGGCTCAATACACGTTTTTAATCCATTTCTTTCTAAAAAATTCTTTAAATTTGGTGAATAACAATGAAATATTTTTTCTGTAGAGTATCTCATGATAAACACCACCTTCTTTCATAAGTTTTATTTACCAAAATAATCACCCTTTCTTTCAAATATTAAGAGGTTTTTATTCACCCTCTTTTCATTATAGTAAATCCATATACTCGTTTTTAATATCATATGTTTATATGGAAATAAAATTACAGGTCTTCGCTGATTTCTATCTTTTTCTTTTAAGCTCTATTTCTTTTGAACAAGAATCACAATACTTTCTATTTGGCGTTCTTTCTACAACTACCCCACACTTAGAACATAAAACTACATTTTTATTTAAACCAGTAACATAATCAAATAGCAATCTCATATTGCCAATGTTGGTAAATTCGTATTTATAATTACCATCATACATATTAATAATTTCATCAGATATTGTTGTTACAAACCTAACATCATCTTTGAGATGTAGCATTTTTGAAGAAATTACTCCATCTTCATTTAACTTATATAATATAGAATCTATGGCGTCTGTGTGAATGCAAGTATTGTACGCCAATCTTATATTTTCATTTACTAAATCAATATTTGATTTTCCATACATTTTATATACACACATTATATAAAAAATAACTCTTGCAACATTTTTCTTTTGCTTATTCAAATAGTCAATTTCTTTTTGACAAAACCTAATAACCATATCGTCTGAATTATATTCTCTTTCTACCATATCTAATCTATTTTTAATATAAATATCCTTTCTTCTAACGAAAGAGTATATAATTTCTAGTTGCTTTACCATATAACCATTTATTTCTTCTAATGATTTTCCCTCTTTTTTCAAATAATAAGCGATACACTTAAGTTCATTAGATAAGGATTTTGACTGAGGAGCGCAGTCCTCAGAAAATCCTCTCTTATATGCTTTATATCCATATTCATACTTGTCAAAAATATACATAAAATACCCCTATTTCTTGTTTGATGGATAATAATAATCATAATTACTGTCTTTTAAATTAGGATGCTTCCAATTATTCTTTTCTTTCCAATTCTCTTCAGCAATCTTATTGCTTTCATATGAGCAATCTTGACATTTTGTTTTTGTGTTCTTTTTTCTTACATCTATACATCCACAATCACTACATATATAGTAGTTATCTTCATATCCTAAAATTTGTTTAATTCTAATTTTTAAATTTCTAAAATCTTCAATCATTACTACATATGAACCATTTCTAGTATAAGATAATAATTCATCAGATGGCTGAAAATATCCATTATATCTTTTTGCTTCAAACTTTTTTTCCAATTTAATATATGAGTTAAAAAATCCCATATCTAAAAATCTTTCAAACAGGTTATGAAATTGCGCTGAATTCATTTTTACTGGGAATACCCTCTGTATATCCATTTGCGACATTTTAAATTCTCCGCCATAATATTTGTAAATACACATCATTGTCATTAACAACAACATTATATTTTCTTCTTCTTGGCTATTTATTAAATCTAATTCTGATTGATTAAACGTGGCAACATGGCTTACTACCGGATTTTCTTCCGCCACATCAATCATATATTTAATTTTCTTTCTTAATTCACCTTCATTAACCACTCTTAAGTAAACTAATTTAAATTTCTTATATAATTCTGCTTCTATTTCATGCCTATTCATACCAATCGAGAATAAATACTTGGAGATAAGAACCCCCTTGTCGAGGGCTCCTAAAACTGCATTTATCTTTTTTCTGTAATATTTTCTTCCTTGATGTAATTCGTCTAAAACAATCATTATAGTTCTATCTCCTTTAAGCTATATTTTTCTCCAAGATATTCGATTCCATTATCATCCAATACTGCGATAGTGATTTTCTGTGCCTTACTTTTAAGATTTTCAACAACCTGTTCGCCGAACACATTCCATATTGCCATCTTACCCTTATTTTTAAAGTCTGTGTATGATAAATCTATAACATAATTCGTTACCATTTCTAAATTTGAACATACCTCTAAACAATCCATCATTAAATTCTCGTCTAAGTTGACAAATGATTCTCTATATTTGTCTGGATCGCTACCTTTAACATACGAGCCATTCGATGCCACCGATGGCTTTAAAAGTATTTGTGTTTTATAATCTTGATTATACAAACCTATAAGTCTTTTTATTTGATTTTTTTCTTTACTTGTTAACTTATCTTGCATATTTGATTTTAGTATAGAATAATCAAACTGAATTTCGCTCTTTGCCCATTTATTTTCAAATTCGGCATGTTCTACATAATTTGCCAACGCATTCATTGTGCAATTATTCTTTAGAACTGGTAAATATCTATTGTATCTATATGCAAAGTTTCTTTCTTTTTTTGTTTTTTCCTTAGAATATATTAAATCATTCAACTTCTTTCCAAAAACACGTCTTGAAAATTTATTATGAACTGATTTATAATCCTTATATTCTTGTTGTAATGTTGGATATACATAAGTGAAAAAGTATGGTTTTCTGTTTGCACAAATACTGTTTTCAAAATCTATTTTTACATTCTTCTTATTTATATCGTCAATTTCTTCTTTTGTCATTCCATCAAGAATTTCTAATCTTCTTTGTTTGTGTGACCATTTTCTTGGTGGTGGTATAAATACATCGCCCTTAGTAGAATCTATTGCAACACCTTGATGATATCTTAGCAAGTCAATTCTCTTTCTTAATTCTTTATATTCCTTACTATCTTCTTTATAATCTGCAAGCATTGCTATGAAATTAGAAGCAAGATTTGTAATAAATCCTATCTTAGTATCAAATGACTTAACGTCCATATTTGCAAAACTTGTAGGATTAATCATCTGTTCTTTAATAATTGATTTTTCATACATTATTGGATACTGCGCATCGTCTACGGCATTTATTAGATATTTATCATCACTTGTTAATAATAAATCACCATCATAATCTGCATCACTACATCTATTCATTGTAGTATCCCACACGTTTGTTACAATTCCAGAAGTGATATATTTAAACCAATACATACATTTTTCATCACTATATATATTTGTGAGTTGATTTTCTGCCGGCGCAACTAATGGTGACCTCATAATTGCCACCTTTTCACTACCTTTTTCCACCCATCTTCTTGACCAACACTGCTTTCTTTCAAGTAATCCCGTTGGTTTCATGCCGAAAGCATGTTCTGCCATAGCATATAAGTCCGGTATAGCAAATTCATAACTTCCTTCAACCAAACATTTTCCAATTTTCAATCTATCAATCTTTCTTTGGACAGTTTGGTTTATCTTCATCTTGATATATTCATCATTAAGAATATCCTTATTATACATCAATGCTTTAGAAATATATGTTCCAAGCTCATTCTCCATTTTATTAACATTTATATCATCATCATCTTGCAATCCAAGTAAGAATAACGAAGTATATAATTCATCACCAGACATAATCTTCTTTACCCAATCAAGGGAATAATCTGATAATTTACAGATTGTCTCATTAGTAAATCCATTACTTTGAACATATTGATAATTCATAGTTGTATATATATTATCAAATTTCTTATTTACTCTTGCTATTCCGAACACATGACCAAACTTGTTATGATATCCACAGTATTCCTCCCAAGAGGAATACTTTTTCCACATTTTAAATTGACTTACTGTTAGTATTACATCAATATTTTTAACATATTGCTTATTGCCCCATGCGTCAACAATAAACGTTTTCTTAGCTACAAGTCTTGCAAATTCTTTGAAATCAAATACGCTTACAAGACCCTTTATCCATGCACTTCTTAAAATAAACGAGCTGGGCATGTAGTCTAATTTTAAATTCGACTGCCATACTTTTGCAAACTCTGGACAAACGATTCCAGACCCATCAAATGCGTTTATTTCAACTTCCATATTTCTTACTTCAATATCTTTTTCGCCATCATCGCTATCATATATCCAAGATATTTTTTCGTCCTTTAAAATATGTTTAAAGTCTTTTACCACACATATTCTTGGCGTGGCTACTTTATTAGTTGCACTCGCATATAATGCATAGTAGGCTGAAAACTTAGCCAAGTTCATCTTTCCAACCTTTTTCTTATCAAGCCCACACATCATAATTTTTTCAAGGTCGTCATATAATTCTGCATTTACAAATATAGCCGTATTTCTTCTTAATTGACCCGCACCGGCACAAAGTCTCTTGTATTTTAAATCATATATCTTATTATTTACTTCGCTTTTTACTCTGAATCCATTTTTGCAAATATCTTTATATTGTTTTTTTGTTGCATTTTCGGTATCACATCTTACTGAAATTATATGCGGTATAAACATTAGTTCGTTTATTTTATTTTGGATAATTCCTATTTTTTTTGAATTTTCTTTTGATTTTTCTATTTTTTTAAAATTATTCTTATCAATGTTTAGTTTTTTTATTTTATCCATTAATTCTTCATAATTTATACCATATATATTTCTAATAAATTCAAATATCTGATTATCGCCAAGGCTTACAATTAAACCATCTTCTTTTGCCCTTACAAAACTAATTCCTACATAATATTCGTCTTTTATAATCTTAGACACATCTAATTTTAACGTATAAAATAAATTTAAACTATTTTTAGCCATTAATACACTCCAATTGTTAAATAATACTTGCCAGTCCATCCGCCCATATTGAAAGTTCACGGACTATATTGTTAAGTTCATAAAATCTTTCTGTTGTGTTTGATTCACTTTCGAACCAAAATCTTATTATATGTGAAGATTCTTGTTTGACGCATTTTGGCAAACTTTTAAAGTTTACCGCGTCTTTAAAAAATATGTAACCATTATTTATATTTTCATCATACAATTCAGATGAATCATACCCATAATGTCCGCTACAACAAAATCTTGTAAAATACCCTTTTCTATTTAATGTTTGTATCACATACACTATATCATCATCTATTTCCACATAACTTAATGCTTCATCTTCATTGTAATAATCTGCATATGTAACTTTATTTTTTGGAACAGTATTATATATATCATAATTATATATATTCATATATGCCATATTACTCACCACGCTTTATTGTTTCATATAATGATTTTACTGGCTCCATAAGATTATCAACTCCAGAACAAGATGATATTTTATATTTAAAATTAAAATCATTTAGTGCAACTTCCGAACGGTGATTTTTTTGTTCTTCTGTTAAATCACTTTCAAATCCTTCTCTTGAAACTGTTACGCTATATGTATCAAACATGCTTTCTGGTATAAGAATTTCATTTGGATACCTACAATCATCAATCAACACATAATCATAACCACCACACAATGATTTAATATCATCCATCAATTTATCTATCCAATAACTTTCGCCATTAGACTTTCTCATTCCGTCGCCAACATTTTGAAGTAAAGATCTGCCTTCAATATCTTTTGAGCCATCCCATCCCATATATGTCTTACACATATACTTTAGATATCCAGCATAATTTAGGACTATTGCAGTTTCACCATTATTTATTGCGATGTTTTTAAAAATTTCAGCAACTGTAGATTTTCCATTTCTTGCTTTACCTGCTATTGCTATTACTTTCATTAATTAAGCCCCTCCTTTAAATAATAATCAAACATATAACCTATTTCATTCCAATCATCTACATTATATACGTCGTCATTATCATGTCTTTGCCATTTAAAATTATTATAATCTTTGTATAAAATTTTGATATAGGCATTGGTGTGTTCCAAACATTCATAAATGTCGTCAATTTGAATTGCATGTCTCATATCAATATTTGATTTATCATTACTACTTGAAGAGTATACTTCTTTTATGTATTGCATATTTTTTTCTATCCACTTTGTCTTTAATTCTAAATTTTTGCCATGCGCTGCTGTTGAAATATAGAAGTCAATATCATTTTTATATTTTTCCAATACTTCTACTATATGTGGCATAAATTCTAACTTTTCATCAAAGAATTCTTCTGAGGAAAAAATTTCATATACCTCTTCTTGAGTAATTTCTGGATATAAGTTTCTAAAATTATAACTTCCCAGTTCATCTGGTGATTTATTTACATTAAACTTTTTATTTGCTATTTCAACGAATCTCTTAACGCTGTTAACAATCGTTGAGTCAAAATCTAAAAATACCTTAATCTTACTATTCACAATTTTCTTCTCCAATCATATTGAATATTGTATTTGTATCATATACATACTTTACTTTCTTTCGACGCTGTGGTATTAATATTCCACCGAAATCAATTACGTCTTTTATATTTATCGACTTCTTAGTTGTTGATTCAATAAATTTATTGAAGTTATCAATATCTAAGAAGTATGTTAATTCTTGTTCTCTAAAGTTGAATACTAAGCCGGCAATTACACCTTTATAACTTCTTGCTCTGCTTAACCCTTCAATTTGACATTTCTTTATTTGTTTCTTATTATCATCAGTCGAAAATGATATTGACTTTTCCTTTGTGCTTTTAAGCTCCAATGCAAAGAAGTATGGGAACTTGTAAGCGTAGCTGTCGTAGGGATTATGTGTTGAAAATCTTGTCTTTGCCCCTCCGCCGAATGAAGCCGCTGGGTCTTTAACCCTTTCATAATATATAACATCTGCGTCTATACTATCACGAAATGCATCTTCAAATATCTTACCTTCGTTTCTAGGAATATTCATCAACCCTTTCTTAATTTATTTCATCCTATAGTATATTATACCATAAATTTACTAAAAAGTCAAGTGTGTTCAAAAATAAATTAAAAATATTTTAATTTTCGAAAATACTTGACAAATATAAAAATATATGGTATAATATATATATATTTAAGAGTACTTATAATATATGTCTATATAGACATAGTATATAAGTATATATAAATACCTATATAAGTAAATATAATAATATTTTAATATTATTATTATATTTACGTTTATATACTTATAATATAAGACTATATAGACATAGCATATAAGTATATATAATATATATAATATAAGGAGGATTTTTTGAAAACAGAAATTTTAGGAATTAAGGGAACTTGGCTCGACGTTCTGAATGATTGTAGAAATACAGTATCTAAAGAACCATTAAACAAAGAACCAAGCGACAACTTTAAAAAGAGTATACTTATATCTGAACATTCTCCAATAAGGGATATTAGTATTCGTTGGAGATGGGAAAGTATTAAATCATGGGTAGCTACCCATTGGGTAAGACATAAATGGGAGTGTTTTGTTTCAACAAGACGAACTGATCGAACTGGTATTGATAGAAATTCTTTAAGACAGGATGAATTAGTTTCTATGGTTGGAGACGCAAATATCCAGCAATTAATTGATACGGCAAGAAAAAGATTATGCTATCAAGCATCATCTGAAACAAGAGATTATATGGTAGATTTAAAAATATCAATACATAATTTAGAACCAGATATATCTAATGTATTAGTTCCAAATTGCATTTACAGAATGTCGTGCCCAGAAATGTCAAACTGTGGATTCATTAATAATTTTATAAATAATAATAAAGATATAAATATATTTGATATCCAAGAAAGATATAATAGGTATAATGAATTATTTTATAAAAAATATGAAACAGGTATTGACAAATAGTAAAATCTATGTTATAATAAAAGAAAGTTGAGGTTGACAATGAAATATATTATTGGTTCAAGATGTTCCGGTGTCTCCACTGAAATAGTTATGCAAAGCGTTGCATATGATATTCCAATTCTAGTTACATATTATAGTCAGATTAATATTTATAATGAAAAAGCATTATCTCTTGGTTTGAAATTTCCAAAATATGTTCTTCTAAAAGACATGAGGGGCTATAAGGGCGATATATTAATAGATAATAATGCTATGGTATTAAAACAACTTATGCATACGGAATATGGATTTAATGGTAAAATTGTTGCCATAGGCGATACAGTTGAATAAGAGGGTATAAAATGAAAATATTTGCTGATACGAAATTATGGAAAGATATCTCTGGTTATGAAAATATTTATCAAGTCAGCACTTTTGGGAATATTAAAAGAATAAATACTGGAAGAATTTTAAAACCATCAAAAGATAATAAAGGATATTTAAGAGTTAATTTATCTAAAGAGGGTGTTGCAAAAACATTTCTGGTGCATCAATTAGTAGCAATTGAATTTATCCCAAATCCATTATTATTAGATAATATAGACCATATAAATACAGTTGCTTATGATAATAGAGTTGAAAATTTAAGATGGGTTACTTATAAAGAAAATAATAATAATGAGTTAACTAAAATAAAAAACTCTATTGCTAAAACCGGTAAGAATCACCCATTATATGGGAAACATCATAAGGAACAAACAATATATAGGATGATTAATTCGAGTAATGAAAAAATTGTATTGCAATATAACTTTTCTGGCGAGTTTATCAAAGAATGGAGAAGTATAAACTCGATAGAAAAAGAGATAGGATATAATCATAGCAATATATGTTCATGTTGTAATGGCAAAAGAAAAAGTGCATATGGTTATATATGGAGGTATAAAATTTAATATGAAAATTTATACAGATTGTGAATTCACAGGCCTGCACAAAAATACTACATTAATTAGTATTGGAATGGTTTCAGAAAGTGGCAAAGAATTTTATGCAGAATTTAATGATTATGACAAAACACAAGTTGATGAATGGATTTATAATAATGTAATTAAAAATCTAAAGAATGACGGTTTTAAAAATAATTATAAAATGGAAAATGAAACTAAAACAATTAGTTATGGAACATCTAAATATAATAAAGAAAACTTACTAGAATGGCTACAACAATTTGATAAAGTAGAACTTGTATTAGATGTAGGTCATTATGACTTTGTATTGTTAATTGATTTACTATTTGGGAGTTCACTTGATGCTCCAAGATGGTTTAATAAATCATATATCGACCTAAATCAAGAAATATCCAATTATCATAACATTACAATCGGTGGTGCTTTTAACATTAGACGTGAAGCATTAGTTGATAATTTGGATAAATATGAAAATATGAATAAACATAATTCACTATACGATGCATATATCGTAAAAGAAATATATGAAAGTTTCTACTAAATGTAGATTCATATATACTCCTCCTTTCATTATACACTGGAGATAAAAATTCTCCAGTGTATAAATTTTTTATACATATTTTTATAATTTACTTGACAAACCACTTAATATATGGTATAATAGTATTATAATAAAAGTTAAGGAGCTACATATGAATGTATTAAGTCTATTTGACGGGATATCATGTGGATATGTTGCATTGGATAGAGCGGGAATTAAGGTGGATAATTATTATTCCAGTGAAATTGACAAATATGCAATAACTGTATCACAAAAGAATTATCCAGACATTATAAGACTTGGAAATGTTGTTTACGTAGAAGACGTTCCAAATATTGACTTGTTAATCGGCGGAAGCCCATGTCAAGGATTTAGTTTTGCCGGCAAACAATTAAACTTTCAAGACCCAAGAAGTAGTTTGTTTTTTGAATTTGTTAGACTTTTGGAAAAGACAAAACCAAAATACTTTCTACTTGAAAATGTAAAAATGAAACAAGAATATCAAGATATTATAAGTGGATATTTAGGCGTAAAGCCAATAGAAATTAATTCTTCATTAGTTTCTGCCCAAAACAGAAAAAGACTATATTGGACTAATATTCCAAATGTGGAACAACCAGAAGATAAGAAAATATTATTAAATGATATTGTATTAGACGATGTTTTTCCAATTGCATTACATAATTTATATGGTGGATTTAAAGAAACTTCTGTAAGGGTATTTCAAGACAAATCACCAACATTAAGAACTGCCGCGGGTGGCGGGCATATTCCGTCTTTTGTTAAAAAAGATTTAATAAATAATGAAGAGTTTATTAAGGATAATAATTTTGATGGAAGCGTTGCCAATTTCTTTAAAGGAGTTTCATATAATGAATTTAAGGATTGGGATTGTATAAGAAAATTCCATCCGATAGAATGTGAAAGACTTCAAACATTGCCAGACGGATATACAGAAGGAATATCTGATACACAAAGATATAAATGTATAGGAAACGGATGGACAGTGGATGTAATTGCACATATCTTAAAAGGAATTAAATAATGGGAAGAAAGAAAAAAGATATTAAATTAGAAATCACACAAGATGATAAAGACGAAGATATCCTATATCATAGATATGAAGTTGTTTCCAACGACAGAACTATTCAAATATTATTGTCAAAAGAATGTAATAATATATTTTATGTAAACCATATATTAAACGATTCCTTTATCTACACAATAGATTTAATATTTGATAAGCTTAATTATATTGGAAATGAATATAAAGTATATAGTTATATAAAAAATAATGTAATATGTTTTACTACTATTATAGATGGTAATTCATTCCATAATAATTTTACATTAGATAATCATATACTAGGAACATGTTTCGGCGTCTGCATAAAAAACTTAACTAAGTATGAATATGTGGACTTTGATAAATATTTTTAATAACAAAAGGAGAGTTATTTATGAATTTTGAAATTGAACAGACAATTGAAGAGGTGTTAAGAAATGGTGTGAAGTGCACACTTAATTATACACCAGATTTTGTAGAGTATGTTAATGCAGTAGATGGTGAATATTCAGACCTTGAACCGTTTGACGAAGCGATTCTTGCAAGTTTGGAAAATTTAATCTATGAATATGACATTTCAAAGGAAATTACAGCAACCGCATTTATCAGTGACGATGATTCTTATGTATATGTAAAGGAAATGGATGTTCCGTATATGTTAGCAGTTCTTCCGGTAGGGAATAACGCAAAATATAGGGCATGTCTTGTAGCATCAGTGCTATAATACATATAAATGTAAAGTAGGGGCGGGTGTAATAACTCGCTCCAATAATTAAAAGGGGTGAATATCATGGATTTCAAAGAACTTAAAAACATAAAAGATTTTACATATGAATCACATAACTTCGTAGAAGATAAAGATGTTGAAGTGGAAAATGTAAACGAAAATAAATATCAAGTATATAAATATATGACAGAACCAGTATATTTTTCGGCGGCATATGGTGCCAGAGTTGGTGGTTCTGCTGAAAATGATGGTGGAACACAAAGAGGAAAAAGATCAGAAAAAATATCATGGTATGATGGCGAGTTTATATCTAGTATATCTGACGGTGGCGGGATTTCAATAAACTATAATGATAACGATGATTTTGAAAAATGGATGTGTAGTTTTTTCAAGAAACCTAAAAACGATTATGAAGTAGAACTTATATAGGTGATTATATGAGAATAATAGAATCTGGTAATATACAATTATATACAACAAGATGTATTAGTTGTAAAAGTTTAATAGAGTTTAATGAGGGTGAAGAAAATTATGTCTTTGACCAAGATGGAATTTTTGGTTCATGTGAAGATTGGAGTATTAAATGCCCTATGTGTGGGACTAAGATTCCAACAAGAAGTATTTGCCATCGTCAATACTATGATTGGAGAACTAAAGTATAATCGAAAGGATTTATATGTGGAAAGATTTAGAAGTAGTCCATCCAGTTAAGCATGATGAATATTTGGTTACATTATACTATCCAAGAATATCAACATCTGCTAAGTGGTATAATAAAGAACAACAATTTTTAGATAGCAACAATAATAAGTTAAGTGTTATTGCGTGGGATTATATGCCTAAACCATTTCTATTTGAATATGAGAAAATAGCGGGTGAATTTGATGAATGATGAAAAGGATGTATGTTGTGTAAATTATGAAGCTGAATATTATAGACAGTGTAAACAAATATGTGAACTTGCAGAAGAAGTTGAAAGGCTTAAACAATCTTTGATAAATGTTTGTTTAATGTTGGGTAAGTAATAAATGGAAGATATTAAAGAATATTTTAATAAAAATAATATTCCTTATAATGATATTGATGAAAATATAAAAATTCTTGTATATTGTTTTAATAAAATAGGATTAACAACAGAGTTTTCATGCGAAGGTCATAAAAACGGAGAATGTCCGACGATAATTTTTACAGAAGAAGTAAATGATGTAGTTATAGATAAATATATGCATATACTTTCGAATGGCGAATATATTGGGGAATTTAAGCAGTGGATAAGAAGCAGAGACCCCAATAATAAAGAAAATAAGAATTATATTTTAAAAAATTATATGTTTACAATAGATTCCGCATTATTTAATCAAGAAAGCAAATGTGATTTAATTAATAACGCAATAAGGATAATTTGTGAAATGTATAAATTGTAATTATGGAGTAAGCAATGAATAACGAATTAATGTTTTCAAGTAATGATATGACATGGGAAACGCCACAAGACTTATTTGATATTCTAAATTCTGAATTTAATTTCACTTTAGATGTATGCGCTTTACCACAAACTGCTAAGTGTAAAGAATATTATACACCAGAGATTAATGGTTTAATTCAAGACTGGAAAGGTGTATGTTGGATGAACCCACCTTATGGCAGAGGAATTAACCAATGGTTAAAGAAAGCATATGAAGAAAGTTTAAAAGGTGCTACGGTAGTGTGTCTGATACCATCAAGAACAGATACCAAGTATTGGCATGACTACTGTATGAAGGCTTCTGAAATTAGATTAATCAAAGGAAGATTAAAGTTTGGTGAAGCTATAAATTCTGCACCATTTCCAAGTGCAATTATAGTATTTGATAAAGATAATGGTAACTTAAAAGTAAGTGGGTACGAGGTGTAATATGGTAATTGATTTTGGTAGACTTAAAAGAATATTAGTAGACTATTGTGAATGGAATATTACAGTAGAAGGTTGGGTAATTTCGGACGAGAAGCTGGATGATTATTTGGATAGGCTTGATGAATTGGAAAAGGAGCAAGGCAAATGATTAAGATAGAATTAAAAAACACATCACAAGCTTTGATTTATAAAAATGTAAAAAATACATATGAAAAAGGTTCTTTCTATTGTATCTATATAGAAGATAATGTGGTAAAGATTCCAATTCAAGATATTTTTAGAATTGAAGAAAATTATAAATTTAATTAATTAATATTAATAAAAATAAATAAAAAATAAGAAAAAAGAGGTATAATATATGAGAAGCTATCCAAGAAGATGTTATGTTGGAATGATGTTTTTCACAGAAAGTAAGACCAGAAGAAATACAGCATATGAAGCTAAAGTAATAAAAGAAGAATATAAAAAGTCTTTAAATAAAAATGTTCAAAATAAGGTATTATATAAAAAAGATGTAAACAAGAGTTGCGTAGGAACAGTCATTGTGGTCACAGTATGGCTTGCAATGGTTGTATTCCTATTCAACATACCTTATATATTTGCCGGTAATGTATAGAAGGAGATTTATATGAAATGTTTTTACCATAACGACCTTGATGGTAGATGTGCTGGTTCAATTGTGGCACAGTATGAAAATGACTATAATGTAAATAATTACCATGAAGTAGACTATATGATGGATTTATCACCAATGTTAAATGATATTGTAGAAAATGAAAAGGTTTACTTTGTTGACTATTCTTTTACAGAAAAAACATTATGGGTTTTGGACAGTTTAATTAATAAGAATTGTAACATTGTATGGATTGACCATCATAATTCAAGCTTAGAATTAATTAAAGCACACAAAGAATTGGTCTTGATTAATGGGATTAGATTAGATGGAATTAGTGGGGCGGGTCTTACGTATATGTATTTATATAATTGTGGATTTGATGACATCCCATATCATGTTCAATTGGTTAGCGATTATGATTGTTGGAAGTTTAAGTTTGAACCACATACTACATATTTTAAACTTGGAATAGAATCCGAAGATTATGACGCATTAGATTTAGTTTGGAAAGAATTGAATACTAAAAGCAGTTTGAAGAAGCAAGTTAATAGTATGCTTGAAAAGATTATTTCTAATGGAACCGCTATTAAAAGATATGTCGACAAAGACAATGAACAATATCGAAAACAGTTTGCATATGAATCTGAAATCTGTGGGTATAAGGCTTTGGTGGTTAACAGAAAAACAAACAGTTGGATATTTGGCGAAGAAATAAACAACTACCCATTAGTATGTGTATGGGTGTTTAATGGTAGTAGATATTCCTATTCAATATTTTCTAAGTACAATGATGTTGATTGTTCTAAGATTGCTGAAAGTTTTGGTGGTGGTGGACATAAAGGTGCGGCTGGGTTTGGATTTGGTGAATTATTATTTAAGTGGTGCTAAGTATGAATAAAATTTGCGTAGAATTTACCGGTATAATAAAAAATCAAGATGAACATGAAAGATATATGTATGAATTTACAGAACAGGAATTAATTGATTTAGTAAGAAGATTAATTTGTGAAAAGACTTCTGAAAATATAGTTGGGTGTTATTGTACACAGATTTATGTTAAGACCAATGTAGAATGTTATTAGTAATTATGTCTATATAAATTAAATTGTGTGAAATGCTGGTAATTAGGATGTTATTAAAGATAGAAATGAAAGATTGGAAAGAATTGGGATTAAAAGAAAGTAATATGTTTCATATTATGTCTTACCTTTTATATAAAAAAGGAATTCTAAGTGAAGATGAAGTTGTTATTATAGCTAATGAAATGTCGGGATATAACACATTCGAACATGCAATGAATGTTATTGAAAATGACTTTGATGTAAGTAAGTAAAAGATTGATGATTGTATGGGTTACTTTTTAGTAGCCCTATTTTTATGTCAATTTCGTGATGTTTGATTTTGCATAAAAAACAATTTAATGGTTTTCAAATTTTAAAAAGTGATGTCGTTTACAATGGATAGGCCCTTCCAACAAAACCCAACCTTTCCAAAAAATGTAAACCCACCCCCACCCTACCGGCTGTGGTGTGTCAATGTTTCACGTGAAACGTGTTAGGGCAAAAAAAAAAGACTAGTCGCAAGACTAGTCTTTTTTAATTTCATACGTTTATTTTCTTAATTGTTGTTTAGTAATATATTCAATGCGCTTACTGTGTGTATTCCTAACCTTGATACAATAACTGTCTGGTTGTTCTGCTAGTAGTTCCCTGTCAAGTTCTAGCACTTCACCCACATGCACAAATGAAACATCATAATCAAGTCTTGATTGTATTCTTAATCTTGCATTACGCAATTTTAATTCCGCTTGGTACAAGTCAGCGCATTGTTTGATTAGTGATTCGGTTTCTGTTGGTGATAGTTGTTCACCCTTTACATATTTAGCATACATAGTCTATACCTACCCTTCATACTGTATGTAGTGGTGCATACCTGTCATGGTATGCACCGCATTGTTATACTTTAATGTTTCACGTGAAACATTGATCTTACAGTGTGTCTGGGTCTAATGTTTCAACGGCTTGCGCTGTCTGTGGTGCTTCTACCTGTGCGGTGCTAAAGTGTAAATACAACTTCTTTGCCATACTTTCGATACGCTTTACGTTCACTTCACTGCTATTAGTTCCGCTAGTTGTATAGTTAACTGATACGGCAACGCTAATCGCTGTATCGTTCACCATGTCAACGTCAAAGGCATGGTGTAGGCTTTTAGACTTCCAGCAATCCCCAATATACATAAGGTGTGCAAGGTGGATAAACTTGAACTTTGTTAGTTCCACGTCAGCACTTTCTATTTTATCAAAGATATAGATTAGCTTTTCAACGTTCAATCCGTCCATGTCCTTACCTGCTAATGATTCGGTAATCTTGTCAATCTTGGCATTATAGCAGTCCATAATATTCGCTAGGATAAGGAATAAGCAGTTATTTTGTTCCTGTTTCTGCAACTGTCTTGCGCTAAACATTTTAGCGAATAAACTGTGGGTATTTAGTCTGCTGACAATATCCATTGCACTACTTCCCACTAGGTTAGTTACTGCCTTTTGACCACCTGTCAACGCTACATCATTATTCAAGTTCTTAAAGTCGCGGATTAGTTCCTTTTCTGTGCCAACGTGCCAGTCAATAGATAATTCGAACGCTAGGAACTTTTTAGCCACTTCTTTTGGTAAGTCCTTGTAAGTTGCGTCCTTCTTACCAACAGCACCAGTGTAATACTTGATAAAGTCGTCAATACGACTAGAACCGTTTATGGTGCAAAGTGTATTGTCGTCAGTGTTTACGCCCAAACTAACTACCCCACATGGTACGCCATTTAATGCGCTGTCAATAATTTCCAATGCCTTGTTTGCTGTGTGACTTGGTTGTCTTTGTGCTGATAACCATGTTTCCAACCTATACATTCTGTAGCCGATAAGGTCGGCAATAGTCAACTTTCTTGGGAACGTGCGCAACTTCTTATCAAGGTTAGCGATATATTCGGCTTTTTTGTCAACTGGTGCGCCTGTTGTGTCTGCCTGTGGTTCGTCCTGTGGCTGTGTGTCTGCCTGTGTCCGTTCTGTTTCTGCCTGTGCTGTTTCTCCCTTAATTTCCATGTTAGTTCCTTCACTTTCTGTAGCCTGTGCTACTGCTTCATTCTGTGCGATAACTTCCTGTGTCTTTGCGTTTGCCTTTGCGTTGTTCTTAACTGTCATAATAATACCTTCACTTTCTGCCCATGTTGGGCTATAAAATATAATTTTGTTTACCTTACTTCTTAAGTATAAACTAATTTAAACTAATTGTCAATGTTTTTATTTCAAAACATTATTTGGAAATCTTTTCCAATTTATTGTATACAATCACGCTGCCAAAACATAAAGCTGAAAAGCAACCCAACAAATATAATGTCACTTTCACGCAGACTTCAAAATTTTCCATGACTTCCCCCTACTTTTCTACAATATCAATAATCAAGTCGTCATAAATATCTGCCGTTCCTAGCGTGTCAAATTTGACAACATATTCAGTGCCAACTTTTAAGTCGGGTCTATTTTCACAATACCAACCATTTCCATCAAAAGTCGATAACTGCACCTTGCCATTTTCGTTAGAAACTACTGTAGCAAGTTCTGACTTTTGTTGTGTCATTTTCATAAAGTTAACATTCTGCTGAATTTTCTTTGAATGTTCAGCGTTATTCTGTGCGTTAAATCCGCAAACTAAAGTCGCCATTAAGCAGACAGCTAAAACTTTTCTTTTCATAATTTTTTACCCCCAAATTTTACCAATTCAAACTATACCGTTCTATAAATTTTTAATTGCCTTGATAGAAAAGTTCCAACGGCAATTCTATTTTCAATTCAATAGCCAAACTTCTTAAGCAAGAAAAATCATCTTCCAGTATTTGGCTTGTGTATTCTTGTATCAGTTCGGACTTTGTAAAGTCATATATAGAAAACATATCAATTGCAATTTCTGCAACTTCATTCACAAAGTCTTTAAGTTCTTGACTTAATTGTAATCGTTTCATTTATGTAAATTCCTTACTTCTAATACCACAGTCTATTAGCTGACTTACTGCTTTGATATTCCTTGCCACACTTCCAAAATACTTTTAATGTATTTCTACTTGTGTAATGGGGGTGTATATCCTAACCAGATTTTTACAACCGTATTTGCTTTGTTGTTCGTACACTGTAGTAATCGCTTACTACTTCTTAAGTATATCACAGGTTCAAACCCTGTGTCAACTACTTTTTTAAAAAGTTTTTTAAGTTCTGTCCTGTAGTAATTGCTTACCACATTTACTATTATAAACGTGTGACTTGCTAATGTCAACAACTTTTTTCAAGAAATTTTCAACTTATTTATTATACCAGTGACGCGCTAACGTGTGTGTATATATAATGAAGTTTTGATGAAGTATGCTGTTGTGTAATGCCTTATCACATTTTCTATATTAAACCTATTCAAGACTAATGTCAAATACTTTTTTCATATTTTTTTAAAAAACTTTATCTAAAAAAATCGCTTCTATTATATAGGAAAAATAAATCATCATTTATATGCGATACAATCCCACAAATTAAGCGTATCATGGTTTTTTACTGGTGAATAATAAGAACATACCAATCCACCTATATAATGTCTAAAATCTGCTTTTATATGTACATAAATATATTAAAATTCTATGTATATGTATCGCAGCGATAATGGTATATAATTTTTTAATCATTCCCATAGGGAAAGATGATAATAGCGTTAGCTATTATCTATAGTATCAATAGGAAATAACTATAGTAATGTAGTTTTCAAAATTACATCATATAATATCAATATCTATCTTTATCTATACCTATATTATATCAAAATTTAGCTACTTTGTCAAGTTGATAGACTTTACATCAAAATGGCTATCGTGACCATAGGAAAAGATAATAATAACGAATAGTTATTATTTATAGTATCAATAGGATTTATCTATACTATAGCGTAACCATAGTATTTATTTATGGAAGGCATAGGATCTACCTATTTCCAAAATCTACCAGATCCGGTCTACTAAAAAATTTAAGGTCTACAAAATTTCTTCCTATTGGAGAAAAACCAGAAGTCCACGAACCCACGCAGGGTAACAGCGACTCGCAGGGTAACAGCCGAGGCTCGGTTAACAGCTGAGGTTCCAGAAACTTGCGTAGAGGTATCATGACCGAAGGGAATGATTGTCTGAACGACAGTTCAGTAAAATCAGACCAAATTCAAGGAACAGCTACGAATGATGACAAAAGGAAATCAAAACCAATAAGGTAATAGTCTCACAGGGTAACAGCGATGAACCAAGTAGCTTTTATGTTTTTAGAATTAACACTTATAGAATATCAACTATATACTTCTTAGGTTTAATCCAACATTCAGATTCACCGTCAAGTATTCCAAACAATTTAACGTCATAGCTACACGTTCCATGCTTTCCAATATATGAAATTATAACAAATGCACCTGTATAGTCAGTAGTAGAAACATTGTATTCAAATAACTGAATAACCTTTCCGGTCTTAACAATATCTTCCTTATCAATCCCATCGCTGTAATAAAATTCTACTTCATCACCAACATTGATAGTAACATTGTTATATGTAATACCAACTATTTTACTATCATCATTCACATCAAATATATAACCATTATCCACTTATAATCACCACCTTAACAATCTACAATAACCAATAACTAATATCAAATATATAAAATTGAATAAACGATAGTTTATGAAATTTTATACACATATTCTGTTTTGCATATGAAGTTGATTATAATCAGAATCCTTATAATTTATTCAGACAATATAATCAACGGATATATGCTATATATACAGAATAATTTTCAAAAACAAATTCAAAAATATGTAGAAAAAATATAGAATAATTATACAAAATTTTATGAAAATCTTATAACATAAATTTTACATTATTTTATAAATATTTTACAAAAATTTATAAATATTTTTTAGAAAGTTCTAATCACTTTTTACATATTTTTTACAAAATATTTTAGAAGCATCTAACATAACAGGTTTATATATAGGAAGAATCATTTTAACCAATTCTAAAATTTATCGCATATATAAAATTATTTTATATAATATATTTATAAGTATTTACAATCTTTATTTAAATTTCATCAACCCTTATAAATTGTTTTTAATTTACAGATACCTTTATCTATATATTCTTGTTATAAATATACCACACACAAAATGGAATTCATTTTTAAATTTCTTCCATTTGTGTTATCATATGTATTTATATTATAAGAATACTTTATATATATATTTATATTATAATATTATATTATATATTCTATCACTTTTTATGATTCTTTATATAAGGAACGATTGCGTAACATAAGTATTTCTATGGAGTTTTTTTCAAGTTTATCACTTTTGTCTCTCAAAAATGGAGTCCGCCCAAAAAGGTGATAAAGAAAAAACCAGTATTTTTTTTAAAAGTTATCACTTTTGGGGTGATAAATTTATCTGCTTACTTTTTAGTGGTTAAGGCTTTTTCTTCATCTAATTCTATACCCGCCCAATCGCACAATAACGTTCTCATCCTTCTTGATGGTATATATATATTGATTGATTCACAACATCTTAATCTACTTCTAAATATAAATTGTATCAATTCAGATAGCGCAAATGCATCTTCATCAACTTCTATTCCACAACTATCAAAGAATAATTTAATGTATGGATTCATAAATCTATTAGCAATATATGCTACATTTTTTCTAGTTCTATATTCATTTGTCGCGCGCATATTTAATGAAACAAACGACTTTGAAAAACCTTTACTTGAATAGTCATCTTTACAAGATATAAACGTAGTCCAAATACAATCATTACCTTTAGCCTTAACAACATTTCTAAGAAAGTTATTGATGTTATTTTTTAGAACCCTTGATACTGCGTTGTTTCTATTTTTATCAAACCAAGTTCTTGATAAGGCATTTCTGTCATATCCAATTTGATTAAGGTTAGGTTTGTCATATACGTTAATCAGTTTGCCATATTTTTCTTTGACGTTATAATCTTGATATTCTTCTGTAAATTCAAAATCTTTAACATATAGATATTCATATTGGATATTGTAAAAATCATAATAATATTTTTGAACCTGTGCATCAAATATATATGTTAGTATAAATATATCGCTAAAGGCTTCAAATACTTTTATTGGAAACATCCATATAAGTAGATTAACCTGTTCACCTACTTTATGTGCTGTAACACATCCTAAATCGCATAGGTTTTTATAATCTTCGAACCTTCCAACATAATCCTTATCGTCCCATATAACGGACACGCCATCAATATGTGCATATTTTTCCAATATAGTATTCGCATCATCCGACGATATTTCTAATGGCGAAACTACATCTGCAACTTCATCCATTATCAATATGTATCCGCTTAATTTAACCAAATTGATTACATCCGGCGTAAATCTATTAAACAGATTGTGTGTTGTTACAATATTATCACCCTTTTCAATTAGTCTAAATATATCTTGCATCTTACTGCCATATGTTTGCGGTTCTTTAAACTTTTTATCAACACACGTTTCTTTTATTCTTTGAACTTCTGTAAGATATGGTGTGACATACATAAATCTTTCGCCAACATTTGAAGGGTGGTTTATATAATTGATTGCGGCGGTTGTCTTTCCCGCCCCACAAATCGCATCTATAACTTTTACTTTAATTTCATTCATTTTCAATCTCTCCATATTCCATCTTTAATTTCGATATGCTTAGTTGTTTTCTTACACTTAACACACCATAAATCTTTTATATGACCAACTTTTCTTTGTCTGCCCGCATGTCTTGAAATTGGAAACAACGAACCACATTCTTCACATCTTAACCACGTTATCACTGTCTTTATCATAAAAGCACCACCTCAAAATTATTGCCAACCAATTCCATCGCGCGATGCATAACCAGATACATATAGGAATCAGTCCTAACAGCATAAACATCATTATTATGTTGATTTGGTTTATACGGTGCGATACACACAACTTTACCAATTGTTCCATCTTCATATAATGCACCACTTTCGAACAGTGGTAAATATTCTGGACAATTCGTAATAACCCATTCTTCATAGCAGTAATAGCAACATGCGTATGCTTTGCTTATTTTAACCTTTGAACCAACTTTAATATCATCACTCATATCAACCCTCCTCACTTACATAAGTCTTTCATATGCCATCCCTTCTGTTAAATAAGGGAAACGGCATAGTTATTGAATAAATCTTCATAGTAACATTCTTCAAATCCATCAAGCATCCAATTACCAGTTAGACAGGATTCACTTGGACTAAAATCAGAATAGAAGAAAGATATATGTCGCTTTGCCATAAAACTACTAATAGTTCTACCCTTACCAAGTTTACCTTGTTGATTTAAAAAGTTAATAAATCTTTCTTTATTATTATCTTCTTTAAACAACATGTTTATATAGTTATTTTGAATATGTTCTAAAATTTCAAAATCATTCATAATACCCTCCGTTTATAAAAGGTCTACTTCATATTTACCGCCAATAACAACTTCACCAGTTACTTTATTATATTGCACCGGCGACATAACTTCGTATTCACAATATAATTCCATTCGCTTAAGTAAATTATCCATATCATTTGAACTTGCAAAAACGACACTTGTATTACATGATTTTGTCAATAAACAATATCTGTCATTGAAAAACACTATTGGATAATATCCACCAACCGGAATATGTTGTTCAACAATCATTTTCGAATTGGCACTTTGATCTTCTATTATCTCTTTTGTATTAAATAAGTGTGTAAATTCAAAACTGCCCGCACTTTTAATATCCATAACAAGATTCATAATAACCACCTTCCTTTATAACAGACTTTTTATATCGGAAATTATTTCTTCTATCCGGTTTAATTCTTGCTTATCGTAAGATGATTGCGCCTTAAGTTTAATGGCTTTTAGCTTGTATTTGCTTAAAAGTTTTTCTAAGTTTGAACGCATATTTACATACATATATACACGTGTATCTACCATAACAATATCTCCTTAAACTATAGTTTTATTATCGCATCATAGTTAATTTCTTCAACGCTTCCGAAATACCAATCTTGCGATTTATTGGAAAATGTTTTATTTTCTTTAAACCAGTGTTTTGCTTGTTCTTCTGTTAATGCAAATGCAAGATACCGTTCAATTTTTGTATCATTGCTTTTATCTTTATCAATATATCTGTGAATGTTAATAATCCATGCTTTCATAATTACAATCCTTCCTTTGCTTCAATATAATATCCGCTATCATTTGTATGTAACAGAACACCGTTGTCAGTAATAACATATCCAACGACACTGTTAGGATTGATATATACATGCGACGCAATAATTAAACCGATAACAATACCAATTATAAAAAATACAAGCACCTTAACAGTTTCTTTTAATAATTCCATAACAATTACCTCCCCAATAATTCTTTTTTAACCTACATATATTATATCATATTTTACATATAATGTCAAATCAAAAAAGACCGCATATTGCGGTCTTTAAATAATATTTATTTATACATTTTGTATTTAATGTAGTCACACATATCTTCAAAAGTGTTTCTAAAAAACCTATTCCACACCTTTGTTAATACACACCAAACACCTACGCATATTAGCATTATGCATGTTCCAGGCAAAAACGCCAATAGTATTATTGCTTTAAGCAAAATACCGAATCTGGTAATTTTTTTACTTTTTGGGTATCTGTATACATAGCTAAATACAACACTAGTAGATACACCAATTCCAAACAATACATATAAGTATAACAGCACAGAAATTAATTCATTCATTTTAATTACCTCCCAGTAAATTTAATATATTATAACTTTTTCCAATGAAATGTGCTACCTTCAAAATGTCCAGTTCTAAACGAAATTGATTTTGTAATTTCTATTTCCACTTCAAAAAATGATATAAAATCTTTACCACAATCTTTGCACACATGGTCAAAGCAGATTGCGCTTGGCGCATTAACATTTAAAGTATTCATACTTTGATTTATAGTATATGTGCTTTTGCCGCCACATTTGGGGCACCTTATATCTTCAACATTTAATTTTTCTAAATTCATTTCAAACACCCCAATGTATATGACTTATGACATGTTTTAAAATAATTTTTAAAATCTTCTATAATTACATCATACAAACGATTGACTTCTTTAGTGCCGGCGCATAATCCTTCTTCTTTGAAGAAAGAAACATATGTCGAATCTTCGTTGTTTGAAATAACAATCTTGATTGAACTGTATGGCACGTATTTCGTTGGAATGATAACAATTGAATTGTCAACAGTGTCATTTTTAAAAGAACCGAAAATGCTTCCTATAACATCTTCTGTGAACACGACCATGTCATTTACTGGCATATTACTTACATAAATATTTTCCATTTTTAATTACCTCCCAAGTAACTATGTATTTATCTTTAACTTATAATATAATTATACCAAAAATGCATATAAATGTCAAGTATGTAAAAAAGACCACAAAAGTGGCCTTATATCAAATCTACTTTATAACTGGAAAATAAATCTTCATAATAATATTCGTTCTTCTTCCTACTTTGTCGTGTGCCATACATAACAGTGCTTGACATCTCCAAATCTTCTTCATAAAAGAATGTTAAGTGCCTTCTTCCAAGCAATTCGTTATATGAACCGCTACTCCAAAATACATGTTTATTTTTAAGATATTCAAGGAATGAAATTTGATTGGCGCCACGTTTAAATAACAGATTCATTGGCTCGGTTTTCATTTTCTGTAATATTTCATCGTTTGACATAACACGCCCCCTTTCTATATTAAATCAACAGCGTATTGATTTACAACAAGTTCTAAACAATCTACCATAACCCACCAGCATTTTCCTGGGTCGCCACATCCAATTCCACAAACACCATTGCCATCATGATATCCAACCGGTGCATCATCAAATTCAACCAGTATTTCAGTTAGTGAAGAATTTTTTATATGTTTTATGGTTCCTGTTTTTCCTCTATAAACAACCCTATCCCCGACTTCATATGGTTTATTATCATCCATAATAATCCTCCTTATAACAAATTTACTTCATATTTATTTTCAAGTTCAATTTCATTATCTGCACACCAAATATCTTTATCTGATGCATGGTCAAATGTAACACATATTGGATAATCAGCGCAATTTGGAAATATATTGTTTACAATACCAACATCACCAACATGAACACCATATTCTGCCAATGGTGTTTCGATGCAGTCAGTGTCGTCTACAACACGAACCCTGTCGCCAATTTTATATTTAAGTTTATTGTCAGCCATAATAACCCCCTAAACTAAATCAACCGCATAGTTATCTTTAATAACCACATAACCATCTTCTTCATCGTATTCAAGTATATCAATTACTTCAAACGTAGTATGATTATGCAATACACGTGTAACTTCGGATATATGAGTATTCCCAGTAACATGATCCACCACGTCAAATCTTTTATCAAGACATCTATATCTAAGACCATCATATATGATTGGATAATATTTATCCACTTCAAGATACGATTTAATTACCGCAGTCTTTAAACTGGTTATTTTAACAAGACAATAAATTGTAAAACGTTCGTTCCTTGCATTATTTATGTTCATATTAATTTTCATTGTATTTTACTCCCTATAACAAATCTACTTTAAACTCATTTATAAGTTCAAGTTCACATTCGGCAAATGTTAGCCTTCTATCTTTAATATCAAGTTTAACTAAAAATGGGTATCTATCATTTCTTTCTAATCCAATAACAGTTCCTTCGTCGCCAACTTTAACCCCAAGTTGTTCCATTGATATAAATGGGCTTGAATTGCCAATTAGACGAACGCGACTGCCTATTTTTAATTCAGACATTTTTCACACACCTCGCCTTATAATAATTCTACATTAAACTTATTAACAGATTCTATTTCACATTCAGCAAATGTTAAAATTCCTTCGCGTTTATCAAGCTTTGCCACAATTGAATATTTTGTATTACTTCTAAATCCAATTACCGTTCCTACATATCCCTTTTCAATTTTAAGTTGTTCCATTGTTAGAAATGGATTGATATTATCTATAACGCGAACACGGTCACCAATATTATATTTTGTCATTTCACACCACCTAAATTAAATCTATTTGATACGAATTTGCAACAAATTCATACCGTGTAACACCATCGTTAAGTTCACCAATAAATGATAGTTTTAAATTGTCGGATAGTGTTTTATACACGCGAAGGTGTAAATACCCATCTTTGAAATTCATATCAAATTCTGCACGAACATAATCTTCACCTAAGAGCCAATCCTTAATCCAACAATCTCTGTTTCCATTTTCAATTCTTTCACAAGCCATAATTTGTTTGTATAGTTTTAAGTATGATTTAAAATCTGGAATAAGTATATAAGCCACATGATATGCATTAAATTGGTCAACTTTCTGTAAATCATCTATTCTAATCATAACATCCTCTTTTCTAAAATAAATCACATCACCTACCTATTTTGGTAAAAGATATAGTCTTTGATAATTTATACCACATTCATTTTTTCGTCGCTGTATGGGGCGATTTGACCCCTTCTCGCACGCCCTGTGCACGACACGATAGATTATATTTCGCAAATTCAATCAGCAATCCAATTATTTCTGAAAATAATACAGCCACCACTAATATCGGGAAAACATTTGGATTTTTATTTAAACCCAACGATTGCAATATAAGAATTAGGCTTAAAAAGAATATCGTTGAGATGTTAGCCAGTATTTTGCTTAAAATCGAAATCCACTGGTAAAACATTCCGAATATAAACCCCATCGTTAATATTTCCATAACAGTCTCCTTTTGTATGTTATAATAAAAGAAATATTTTATCTGTAAAATTCATTTTCTACACCCATAGAAACATATGGATGAAAGTTTTTGATTTTTAAGATTTATGCCTGAATATGACAAAAAGATTTTATCTATATTTTTTTTAGTTTTTCTTCAAGTTTAGCTTTATAGTATCCCGCTTTGTAGGCATTATACACTAATCCATATACGCACAATAATTCTGCGATAGTAACGCCTATTATTATAATTCCATCCATTCTATTACCTGCTTTCCGTTGTCACAATACTGAGATAAATCTATTCCGATTTCATTTAACACGTCGCACTTAATCCATACGTTGGTAAGTTGACGTTCTTCGATTTTGTAAGGTTTATCATAATACTCAATCATATAGTAAACGTCAGCTTCTTTTTTGATTATTAAATAGGTGCATGATTCGTATTCATCGCCTTCAATAAATTCAAAATCATACAACCCACCAACTTCTAAATCTTGAAGGATTGTTCTTTTAATAACACCAATTTTTGTCTTTAAATCATAGTAATAGCCAATATTTTCATATCCACAAAACTTATCGCCGTTTGTGTGTTCTTCAATCCGTAATTTTACATCATTCATTTTATTCATCTTCCTTTGCTATAACAGTTCAACATTATATTTACTTTTAGAAAAATCAGACCATTTAAGAATAGTATAACTACTTCTACATAACCCAGATACACTTCCGAAATATCCTTCATTAAAATAGTAAACGGTTCCAGAACGATATACATCAAAATTATTAGTTTTACTGTATGGCAAACCACCGACCCAACATCTACCATCGTCATGCATTAATTTGCAAAATTCAATACATTCTTCTTCTGTCTGACAATGCATTACATAGTTGCCAGTATAGTCTTTAAAATTAAATTTCATATCAAGACCTCCCTATTAAATTAAATCCACCTCATATTGATTTACTTTCTGGATTTCAGCAACACAACAAGCAACACAACTACCATTACCAAAGTTAATGGTTATTGGAAACGCTTCTGTTTCTGCCAACATTCCGACTATAACACCTTCATCGCCAATATCAACGCCATATTCAACTAACGGTGCACCAGAAGAATAATCCGTCCTTATTATTTTAACCCTGTCGCCAACCTTATAATCATCAAAATTATTTGGTGGTAATAAATCACTTTTCATATCAAATCCACCTTATACTTATTTCCGTTCAAATATATATTATGAAGTTTAGTTTCTATGCAATCTACCTTCCAGACTCTTGGAATACGTTTACTGTCATATTCCACATTTATAATGAATCCGCCATTTTTATCTCCTTTATACCATAAATCAATATCACGAATGATTCCAGTAGTGGGAAATTTGATACCATGTCGAACGGAATATATACCAACGGTATCGCCAATCATTATTTTTTCGCCGTCACATTCGACAGATATTATTTTGTCGCCATTATATTTTAAAACACATTCTTTCACAATTACACCACCTTATTATATTAAATCAACATTGTACGCGTTGATTGTAAATTTATATATTATGGAATCCGAATATACCCTTGATATTAAGCTAAATTTTAAAAGCCCGGAAAATACATCCTTGTGAACTTTGACATACATAACCCCATCGCGCTTTTTAGATATAAATTCTTTCTGAATATACCATGAACCAATATCATAATCTTCACGCCAAGCGTTTCTATTTTTTTCTGCAACTAAATCAGAAGATATGATTTGTTCATACAGTTCATAATATTCTTCGAACGTAGATATTGAAAAATATACCGTATTAAATTCACCTATGCGGGGAATACTGCAATCTGCAAGTTGTGATATATTTGTTATGATTTTCATTTTAACCCCCTAAATTATATCAACAGTATATTCATTATTTTCAGAAAACTTATATATGAAATCATTTTCTTTAAAATCATCTGCAAAAGCAAGTTGAAACATCAAACCATCGGAACATGAACCAATTCTAAGAAATATACAATTATCCTTCAAACTTACATAGTCGTTATATTCATATTCGATTCCATCTATACCACGGCACAAATCATTAAACCAAGATTGTTTATTTATTGGTTCAACACAGTCTGAATTGGAAACTTGTTCGTAGAATTTCTTATACAGGTCAAGCCCTCCAATTCGTAAAAAATATCTTCTTTCAAAATCTGTAATTTCAATTTTATCTATATTGGATATTGCTACCATAATTTTTATTTCCTTCCTACATGAAATATGATGTAAAATAGTTTATACATCATTATGCATAAATATACAATTAGCATAATGATGCAATAAATAGGATTAGCTATTATATATCCTACGGAAACAAACATGCATCCAAAGATGTTCATTTTTGTATTTCTATATATTGAAATTGGCATAAAGTAAAACAGGTTTTCTTCATATAAATCAAAACCAATTGTAAAAAAGAATGCTATTATTCCATACGCTATATATACGCCAATTGAAGAATTTATAATTATTTCCATACTTATACAACCCTTTCGTTTCATTTTAGAAAAGCACGAATTATACGTGCTTTTAACTATTTCTTCCAAATATAGTAGCATCCATTTCCAGTGGCGGACATATATGAATGCCCAAGGTCTGCAATATGTTTTTCGAAATCCTTGCGTTCCTTTATTTCTTCCTGTGTCGCCAGATAAAGCGGAAATAGAACCTGTTTGCCATTTAGGAAATCTTTCATATTCTTTTCATTCCGTTGTTCTAATGTCATTTTCATTTCTTTACCTCTCAAAATAAATCCTAAATTTAAACAACCCCGCTGTCTAAATATCTAAACGTAAACGATTTCTTAAACCACTTTTTAATACATGGTGTATTTCCTTCAAGGCAACTAACTACTTCAATTGCGCTAACTTTAAATTCTTTGCAGATATCAAAAACTGATTTGAAAACTTCGCCAGTTTCAAGACAAATAATATCACGTTCTGGAAGATTTAAAGGTCTATATACCTTTATTCTGACGTCTTTCTTTTTTCTTCTCATTTCATTTACCTCCCTTAATAGATGTAGTCCATTAGCAGTTTAGCTTTGTATATTTCCGAAGCCAATCTTTTACACTGTATCATCTGTTTGTCTGATAATTTCTTTCCAGACTGAATCTGTTTAACAAAACTACCTATATATGCATATCCGCTTATAAGACTGTAATCAATAGCAATTTTAAGCTTTTCAATATCCAATAATTTTAGCGTATCTTCTATGTCATTAGAAGATTTAAAATACGTAGTCCATTTAACAGACCTTCCATAAATAGCTTCCCTTGATTGGTTGCTATTTACTTCAATAGCGATTCTCATATATCCATTATGTAATTTCATCTTTTTACCTTCCAAAGTAAATATCTCTTTCTTTAACTTATATATATATTATATCACTTTTTAGATACTATGTCAAATTAAAAAAGACCACAAAAGTGGTCTTTTTATTATAATTTATTTACGTATGGCGTTAAGATATCAATTACATCACCCTCTATTATCAGTGATTCTGGGCAACCGTTTTTAAGCAAGGTATCTTTTATGTTTCTATTTACAAGAACCTGCGCCATGATTTTAGTTCCACGCCGAACATAGTCAGCGCCCATAGAACTTATTGTAAATTTCTTTTCTGGTAAATAGAAAATTAAATCATTCTTACCAATTCCGGATTTCAATAAATCATCTTTATTTTTTATTGCAAATTTATCGCCGGCTATAACATCCTTAAAATCATTCTTCATTTTTTAACACCCCTTTTTTATCAAATTAAATCGACGCAATATTCACCCGCAATATGAAGTTGTGATTTTTCATGGTCATAACTAAAATTAGTTATAATATCAAATTCAACGTATCTTTTTATACTAGCATATACATTTTCAATTTCAGACCAACTGAAAACACCATTTTCGGCATTAAGATTTCTATTTCCAGTATTTTCATGCAATGCATAATGACCTTTGCTATATTTATATATTATTGGATAGTATTTATCAACCTTCATATAGTTTCTTATATCGCTATCCTTTATTTTTTTTACCTTTATAAGAGCTACAATATGGTGGATGCTTGGATCAAATCTTTCTATTTTCATTTCTGTCATGTTAAGTTTACCTCCGGCTATACTTCAATTTCCTTAATTTCAAGGTCTGGATATTCTCTTGCGATTTCCATTAGTTCCTTAAAACTCCAATCTGTAACTTCGCCACGACTATCATATTCACCATTGATGTAGATATATTTGTAATCATCATCATCGGATATGATAAGGATACAGTTTGGATTTGCTGAAACTATGTCTTCAAATTGCTGTTCTTCTTCCAATTCTGCCTTTTCAATAGCCGCTATTCCTTTAACATATGCATTATAATATTCCTTATCCCATTCGTCTTCATCCATTACGAATAATTCCTTATCGAAATATGCAACCGCATTGAAATAGCCCTCTTTTTCATATTTAATTCCAACACGACCTGGTGCATTGAATACTGGATATACTTCATAAGTAACACCCGCCACTACATTAACAGATATGTTTTCACAACTTTCTATACAAACCGCTTTCATTTTTTCACCCTCCCATTGATATAATTAACTTTAAATCCAAAACCATTATTATCTGTAATAACCCACAAGTTATCAAGATTGAACCTTCCATTCATTTCAACATCTCCGGCATTTCTTGTTGAGCCAGTGCCAGTTACGAATGCATAATACTGACCCATATTGTCAATATACAATCTTTTTACTTTATACATAAGGTATTTTTCAATATCCTTGTTTGTTTCACAACCTTCAAGGTTGCCTTTGTACATAACAGTATCACCAATTGATATAACAGAACAATCCCCTTTAACAGACAGGATTTCGCCATCTTTTGTTTTAACAATAGAAAACATAAAACCCCCCTATATGTTAAGTTTGTAATATTTATTATTACAACCATGTTCATAAACAAATCCGACTTCTTCATATATCTTTTGCGCCACTGGATTATTGGAAAACAATCTTATGCAATCTTCGCCGCGCTTTTTTAAGATTTCAGTCATATCGTTGATACATTCTTTCATAAGCATATGACAAATTCCGTTGTTTCTATATTCTTCATCTGTGCATACGCCATATATAGTTCTTCCTGCGTATATACACATAGCAACAGGTTTTTCATTATGCAATATTACTAATGCGCCGTCAGCCATATTGAACGGCACGTATTGGTGAAATGAATCGTATGTAATTCTGTCCATTTCACATCCATGCTTAATCCGCATATTTTCCACATCATATCTGTTATTTGCACGCTTTACCTGTAGTTCTTCAATATTTACTTTCATTTTAATTTCCTCCCAAATTTTTTATTATAATTCATTTGTTTTACATAATCTAATACTACATCCATCATAATGTATAGTATATGATTCACCGTCTTGTGTTTCAAGAATAATTTCTTCGTCATCAACAACTGTGACGTTGGCTATATTCTTATCTTTTAAAACTGAAAATTCATTTGGCATAATTCACCACCTAATTCCTTACAATATATCCAAAACAACAATTTGTTTTTAAAACATCTGAAAGCTGTTTGCTATTTGTGTCAAATTTAAAATCTTCAACGCCCTCAAATACGCTTGTTCTTATATTTTGAAGTTTAAGCCAAATTGCATTATTTTCACCTTCCCAAATAGTGGGTGTAATATCTTCGCATGGTGATTTTCTTCCGCCTGCCCTTGAACGAATATCTACAACGTCTGCTGTATATTCTATTTCATTAACACCGCCACCAGATTTACCAATAACAAAAAATACTTGAACGCAATACCCTTTTGCGATTGCATTAAAAAATTCTTCTTTTCGTTTATCAGATATACCCATAGGAAGTGAATTTGTAGAAAACCATGTTTCGCCTTTTTCCACATTAACTAACCCATATTCTTTCATAGTCTGAAACCCATCGAGCGAATCCGTATTGTCACGACCTAACTTTACAAATATTGATACTGGATGTATACCGATATATTTTTTCATAATTTTACCTTGCCTTTCGTTTATAATAATATGTATTTCTTAACTATATATATTATATCAAATATAACCCATAAAGTCAAATAAGACCACAAAAGTGGTCTTATTATTTAATGTCTTATTAAAAGCCACCACCAACCGAATTTATGAAATCCTTGAATATCAACATATACGGCTAATGACACTGTAGCTATTAGCAACATGCTGACAAACACTATTCTTAACTTATTCATTATGATTTACCATCCTTACGACAACTTAAGCAATATTTTATAAGACTTTCATACGTCATAAATGTTTCCCAGCCCATAGGTTTTGCAAAGTGATATTCATCTGAAACTGGATTATGAAATATTATATTAGAACTTGCAACCATTATATCACTAAACAGATTTGCTGGCTTATTTTCTTGGTAACATGACCAGTTGCATATATCCCATAACCGTTCTCTGTCGAACGTTTCCACTTCAATATAACCATGCTCTGTTATATCAAAACCAATTCCTTTGCCATAATAACTAAATGCTACCTTAAGAATTTTTGCTTTCATTTTAAAATCTCCTCCTATTTAACTTCAACAAAATCATCCGTTCTCAATCTTATATGATTACCATTATACATACCATCAAATCCGGTGGAACAATTTTCTTTTCCGAACCACATATTATATGTTTCAAATGATTTCAAAATTTCCTTCATTTGAACTTCGTCCACGGTAACAACCCCACCTTTGGGAACAGCTAAATGAAATTCATTATGTTTTACACAAAAATCATAAGCGTCACAACCATAGAAATTTGGTTTTATAACATCGCGGATTGCAACAAGTTTGTAAACTATTGGTAATTTTTCCGACATATTAACACACCTCCTTATAATAGGTTAACAGTATACTGATTTTCTGCTTCTATAAATCTTCGGTAATAATAGTATATGCCACCATTTATATTAACGAAATAGAAAATTTCACTTCCAATTTTTTCTGTCTTACGTTCATCTATTTCGTACACGGCATCAATTTTCAACGCACACTCAACACCTTCATTATCAATGCATTTCATTCTTTTCATAATAAATTTACCTCATATGTTCCATATTTTTCAATTCCAGGTTCAGATATAATAAACACATGGTTTTCATCACGAACGATATATAATAATTTTCTTTCATGCGGATGAATTATAGTGTTAATAACCCTTCCAATCGTTCCTTCTTCCGGTGAATATCCTTCATAAAATTCTGAAAGTAGGGTTGGAAAATTGTTATTTATAAGTTCTGAATACATACAATAAGTTCTTCCATTGTGTATCACCTTAACAGAATCACCAATGGCAATATTATTAGTTTTAATTCCCATTTCCATAACAGCTCCTTATAGGTATTCTGATAGTCGTTCAGCCAATAATCTTTTTTTATTATTTGGAACAGAATGTGCTGAACCGCATGATGAGGATTTTTTATTGTCGTCCATCATAGACATCATCAATAATGGAATAATATCTTTATTGTTATTTCCCATCATCATAAATTTAAGCATTTCTTTATTAGTTTCATCTTCTATACTATCTAAAAGAAATTCTTCTATTGTATATTTAGAATTAGTTTTTTCATCTGGAATTGGTGATAAAGGATTCATATTTCCTTTATTATACCTTTCACGAATATTGTCTAATGGATTCTCAGTAGATAATTCTAATGTAACAGGCTTATCAATTTGTCCCAACGTGGATTTGAAATCACTATAAACTAACCCATCACGTTCAAGTATTGTGCTTAACACCTGTGCGTTTACAGTTGTGTTCAGAATTTCAACCTTCTTAATGTCATTTAGAATAACACTGGCACCTTGGCAAAATAAATTTAATGAATTATTTATTGATTCAAGTGATTCAGTTCTTTCATCGCAATCTGGTGATAGGAATATATTTTTATAGTTAGAAATCATACCCATAATCATTGGTATATAATGTGTTATAAATTTTCTAATATCGTTATTATCACAAGGATAGTTATTTATAGCTATGTCAAAAATAGAACAACCATTTTCTTTAACACTCGCAAATAACCCGATTATTGTATTATTCGCCGAAGGAATATAGTGTGAATAAGACACCGGAAAATGCCCTATTGTATTGTTTAAACATGATTCAAACTTACGTTTAGAGTTTTCTAATTCTTTCTTTTCTTTGCAATCACCCATAAGTTTTTCTGGTGATCCAGCAGACGATTCTGTTTTTAATTTGTGGCTATCAATTAGAACATGTTCTAAGAATCTGCACACACCGATTGCAATAACACTTAAAACGCCTATGACTATAAAAACTTGTAACACGGTAGTTATCTCCATTAACGCACAGAACAGCATGGTTGCAATAAGTGTTACAACGCCTAATAATGCGCCAATACAAAATTTAATTCCATTCTTCATTTCTATTACCTCCCAAAGTAATTATTTAATATTATGATACCTTTTGACGCTTTTCTAGCCATTTTGAAAAATTACGAAAATCTTTCATATGATATTTCATCCAAATAGTATGCATTTGACCTTCATTATAAATATTTCCATTAAATAGATACCAATTCATATTCGCACCACCTAAATCAATTCTGTTTTATATTCATCAATAACTTTTAAATAATCATCCCAATCAAAAAGATTGATATACCAACAGTGGTCTTGTTTTCCAACAGGAAACAATTTATATTCTTTGTCGTAATCATCCAGTATAATGCCGTGGGCATTGTGACCGTCGTGCCCACTAATATCTGATTCAAATTCGACAAGAATAAGTGTTTCACCTATTCCAATAACTTTCCCATTAACGCCTACGAATAAATCATTGTCGTCGTGTGCTTCAATCCCAACCACGGATTGACCAATTTTAATTTCGTTCATTTTAATTACCTCCCAAATATGTATTTATTACTTAACCTTAACTTACTTATATTATATCAAATTTTTATAGAAATGTCAAAAAAAAAAGAACTACATGACGTAGTTCTTTTAAATGTTAAATATTTATTAGTAATTACTTGGCAACGACCATGATTCTATCAATCTTGCCGGTATTTTGTGTTCAGTTACTATAATGTTTGGTTCACAATACATGATGTAGTTTTCACCAGTTGCTTCATCAACCATCATTAACCATGTTGCATCAGCAGTTCCAGAAGAATAAAGTCCATTTGGGTCAGACTGTGGAATTACCACAGAACCTGCATCGCAAGTTCCATTTGGATCGTCAAGATACTTATCTGGATTTGTATACTGTGTTGAATACGGTAATCCATAGCCCATACATTCACCAACATATACAAATTTTCCGTTAAGATTTTGGCTATATGTGTAACAGATTAAGCTACTGTCATCCCTTTTTTCGTAGATTTCCTTAGCCAATTTCTTTTCGTAAAATTCTGTTATGTCCGGCATACCAACTTTGTCATTAGCCTGTGACATTAGTTTTTCTTGGTATTCTTTTTCCTTAGTTGTGGACGTCGCTTCTTCACTTGGCGCACACCCAGATAGGATAAGCGTTGAAAGAACCATTATTAAAACCAACCAAATACTTATAGCCTTTTTCATTTTTTTATACCTCCCTAATAACTGCCGTTTCTGCAATCTTCCAGAAACGTTCTTAAATCATCGTTTTCAATCTTGCTTTCATCATAATTGGCATACACTGAATTTACATAATCCGCAATTGCTGCCTTTTCCGTATCACTTTCAGCCTTACTCATTTCAAGACGATACTTGGCTAAATCATCCAACTTACCTTCGTTGTATGTTGCTGTTTGTTTAAATGTCACCCTATCCATGTTGGCTTTCCAGATGTTATACCCAACACCTGCAACAGAACTAATGATGGCTAAAATAATAACTACTATTACAATTTTAGTAATAGTTTTTCTACCGGCGTATGACGCATTAGCAAATTCTTGGTCAAACCCCATCTTAAAATCTTTGTCTACTTTCATATTTACCTCCCTTGTTTTAACTTATTTATATTATATAAAAAAATAATTAGTGTGTCAAGTCATACTAGTCATCATTTTCATTTTCTTCATCTTCAATCACAGTTCCGTTGAGATATTCTGGCATTTCAGTCGGTTCTTTGAATTTGGCACACAACATGCCATTTTCACGGACATATTTGATGCATGACTGTGGAACATATTGTTCGTATTTTCTATGGTTAAGTTTTTTAAGTTCTCTGTTAACAAAAAGAATTATCCTAATGCTTCCAGAATAATAAACCAGTGCCGTAAGCCATATCGCAATCTTAATGGTGATATTACAATCATACGCTAAACTTACATATAACAGCGGTAGCCATGTGAACAGGTTTGTTCTAGCATTGCTTCTTAAAATAATTAAATTCTGTTTCTTCTTAAATTCACTTTCTAATTTTTCATATTCATTCCGTTCGGAATCAAAATAGCTTTTGCTTTCATTTTCCATCTTTTTTACCCTCCTAAATACCGATAAAAGAATTTTTTTATTTGTTATAACAGTTCGACTTCAAACGACCTTAAATACAACTTAAACCCCCTTTCATCCATAATATACACTTGGTTTTTATATGATAGTAGGTATAAATTTCTCTGCGCATTTGTTGAATGTGGCGCAATGAATAATATTTTACAAACATACCCATTTTCCGGAAGTGCTTCTTCTGCAAATTTATCAATCTCGCTTGGAATATTTCTTAATATCCAAGGTGAATTATTTGCATAGGTGTACCCATATTCTGTTATTATAACATGGCTACCAACTCTATACTTGTCATTTACTAACTTGCCCATTTTGTGTCACCATCCTAACAATCTAAAGTAATTCAGCTACGTATCCATTAACAATTTCAAAATATTTGAAAAAGTCGTCGATTGCGAAATACCAACAGCGTCCATTCTTTCCGTAAGGAAATTCTTTGTATGATTGATCATATCCATCCATATCGAATCCCTTATTAGTGTGACCATCGTGCCCATTAACATTTTCATCAAATTCTACTAAAGCAAGCCTTGCGCCTATGCCTATTACTGTGCCAGCAACACCTTGAGTTTGGTGATTATCTTCGGCGTTTTTTATACTATTAACCTTTAATCCAACCTTAAGTTCATCCATGTTTTAACCTCCCTAATATTATGTATTATTTTTAACTTTATATATATTATATCAAAAAAATATAACAAAGTCAAGAATAGCCACGTAAACTATATACGTGGCTATTTATTATATTAATTCTACATTATATTGGTTATGTTTTTTTACCTTGTATTATGGCATATTCCAACAATGACCATTCTTGCCCAAGGAATCATATCCCTATGACCTCTTCTTATAGGTTCATCAAATTCAATAGTTAAATACTGCGTTCCATCACTACATGGTCTTGTGGCTATTATAGTCCCAATTTTATTTATAATATCATTATTATCGTCGTGCGCATATGTCGCGATAACTCTATCTTTAACCTTGAGTTCATTCATAATAAATCCACCACATATCCTTTCTTAAAAAGTCTTACTTCTTTTGTATCATTATCCCAACATACGCCACACATCAGTTCATGCGGTTCATCACGTTTTACGAACTTCAATACTTTATTGTATCTATACAACTTTTCAAGTCTTATAAAATCGTCTAGTGGCTTACCGCTTCCCCATGTATACCCCATCTTGTGTAGTTTATAACATAAGAATTTGGCATCATCAAGTGTTTCAAACCTATATCCTATTTTTTGATTTAGAAAATCATTTAAATACATCATACTAACGCCACCTCATAAGGATTAAATAGTTCGCTGTCGTTAATTGTGGTTTTATATTCGCCGACGCCCACCACTTCCATATTTCTAATTCTTCCACTTGAAGTAAATCCAATATAGTTCCCACAATTATGTCTTGTTTTTAACCATGCCAAAATATCTCGGTGCATATAATTTTGACCATATGAGGTTGTTATGCCATTGTCTCGTAATAGTTGGCATATTTTAGCACTATTTTCATAACTATGACTTACTATTATCAACGAATCTTTTTTAACCCTAAATGAATCAAGGATGCTTGTTTTATTCATAATATACCTCCTTTTAAATTAATTCTACTGCATATGCGTTGTCGTCAATTATATTCTTAGAATAATGATGAACAATACGAAACACACAACCGTATGATTTATCAATTCGGAATGAAAATGTATTTTCACGCTGATAATCTATAAATACGCCATGAACAATGCTGTCTTTTAGAATATTTGTGCATACAGATGATAGCCAAGTTTCAGCTTTAACATGAACTATATCGCCAGGTTTAAATTTCTTCATAAACACACCTCATATCAAACTTACACAATATTTGTTAAATACTATTTCGGCGTAATTTATTACATATTCATATTCATCTTTAATCATAAATGATGTGTTCCATATTCCATTTTTTGTAAATGCAACGCTATTGCCAGATAGTAATCTATCCGTCATCCATTTAAGTGTGTTTGCAGAATAATAGTTTTCCCCATCTAAGTTTTTTATTTCATTACTGTCCAATATTTTACAGAATGACATTGCATGTTCAAATGTCTCGCATATAACAGCGACATCTTCTTTATCAGATGATTTGAATATTGAAATTATTTCATTTTGACTTAAAGACATATATACACCTTCTTCCTATATTAGACCTACAACATACGGGTTGAATATAGACGAATACGGATATATTTCCAATACATCAATATCGAAATCGTCAAGTGATGCATATACTTCGCCATTAGCGAAAAAATATATTGGAAATTTTTTACATTGATTATACCAATCAATCATATCATCTTCAACATATGGTTCGTCGCAAATGTCATATATATCATTATTATCTAAAAATTCAGAGAACGCGATACATTCTTCTTTAGTATTGCATTCGATAACAACGTAGTTATTTTCTTTATTTTCGAACAATTCGATTATAAGGTCTTTATTCATACATTCCCCACTTTCTATATAAGTTCCACACAATATTTCGGTGTGGTTAAATCTTCGTAGAACACAGTTCTTTTACCTGGATTAAGTCTTTCACCATACATACATTTTGGGTAAGGTTTTACATCGTCAACACAATAAAAAGTTAAATGATGTTTCATAAAAGTTCTTATTGCGCTTTCTACATCGCTGTCTATTTTTCTTTTTTTAACCAAAAATTTAATATATTTCTTATAATTATCTGGTTCACGAAACATAAGGTCTGTTGGTTCAGAAATCATATATTCCAAAATTTCTTTATCGTTCATATAACACCATCCTACAGATTAAGTTTATAGTATTTTTTACCACCATCGTATCCAGACGTCATAATAAATCCGCACTTTTCATAAACATGTTGTGCGATGGGATTCGATGAATCTAAAAATACGCATGGATATGAATTTTTCTTGATTATTTTTACTGCGTTCTTAACTAGGATATAACTTATATTATTTCCGCGATATTTTTTGTCGACGCACAAATTATATATGATATTGTTATGTATTGCACATGTGGCTATAACAGTATCATCTACCATAATATTTATAATTGAATCCATGTATGAATTTGGGTATAAGTCAATACCAAATGAGTTTTTTGCAACCCTATTCATCTGAACAATATGTTTTTTATACATAGACCGCATAGACCGTTCAGTCTTAGCCCTTCTTACCTGTAATTCATTTATATCAACTTTCATAATAAACCTCCTTAAATTAAATCAACCGAATAACTATTTTTTGTAAATTTGTAGATAACTTCTGATGATTGTAGATTTCTTCCAAATGAAAACCTTACAAAATCTCCATGTAATTTTTCAACATCTATAATAACAGCATTATGAACATAATTATATTTTCTTGTAAATTCAGCATAAACACTTTTATTATATTTGTTATAATAATCATTTACCCATGCTCTTTTGTTGTCGCCAAAAACAATGCCACTATTTATAATTTGGATGTAAAATTCATCATACGCACGCAAGTCTCCTATAAGTATCTTGGCACGACCATATTCGTCAAACTCCTTAATGTCGTCAATCTTGCAGATATTATTCATAACCATAGTTTACACCTCATATTAACTCCACATCGTATGTGTGAACCTTTTTTAACCCAGATTGCATTATCAACATTGTATAGCGTCCGGATTTAACAGCACATATAGTTCCATATTTTTCATAATTTTCATGTGGCGCCATTGCAACTACTATTCCAGTTACAATGACGACATTTTTACGATTATTGTATTCAAGATATTCCAACAATAAGTCTGGTGCGTTATTTTCAAACCATTTTGGATATGTTGTAAATTGCTTACCCCTGCTTATAACTTCTACTTCATCGTCAACCTTTAAATTATTTACAATATCGGCATTCACATTATATTCCCCCTATATTAAATTTACCGAATATGAATTTGCGAATAGACTATATGCCGGCATACTTGAATTTGTATATAAAGAAAAAACAAAACGTAAAATTCCTTCGTCTATTTTTTTCACCTTTAGAACAATACAGTGTGATTGGCTATCCATTCTTTTCACATATTCATTTGCTATGCTTGTGATGCCTTTACGATAATCTATTCTCCAAGACGCTTTATTTATTGTACTTGCGATACTTTCATCGGAAATAATTTGTTCGTAAAAAGCCTTATAGTTTTCAATTGAATTTATATAAAGCACAGCATCGCCATCTTCGTTAAACGTGTCTATCTGATTGATATTGTTAATCTTAATCATTTATAACACCATCCTATTTGTTGTCATAGATGTTTTTATAAAAATCTATCTCCATTAGTTCGCCACGTATTTCATCATACATCTTATGCAATCTTGGGTTAACCATACTCATCCAAAGTTTTCTATTGTCGGTAGCCATAGCATGTCGAACCATAGTAGCCGATACAGCAATTCTTCCTCTAGGAATAATAAACTCATAAGTGTCTTTAATATCTTCTGGAGAGAACCACTTTGATCTCGCTTCATCATTTCCGTAAAGCATTAAATCTGGCGTCTTATGCAAGTATTTATCCAAATTCGACAATACGAACTTACCCCAATCTGGCGTAATATCATTTTCGTTGGTTAAATCTTGCAATCCATAAAAATGCACATTGGGATTGTCGCCATAGATTTCATTCAACAGCTTTATTCTTGTTCCTATGTTCAAAGGATTTCTTTCTGTTCCGCTTTCTTGTGATGAACCAACCAATATATACAGTCTATCACATAGGTTAATACCCATATCAAACAAACTACCGTGTCCGATGTGTGGTGTTTGAAATCTTCCACAGATTAAACCGCTATCAAAACTTTTCATATCTAAACCTCCCAATTATATTACAACTTTTCTTTTATTTTAGCATATGCCAATCTTATCTGTTTGAAAACTTCCGTAGATTCATCAGTAATATCAATTCCGGCAATTTCACCGAAATTTGATTCATATAAATTTATGATATCACCGCCAAACGCATCTTCAAACAAAATATCATCAATTAAACCTTTGACATACATCATGCAGATGTATTCATAGGTATTTAGGAACGTTCTAACAATTCCTTTGAAGATATAATTCTTTTCAGTATCAGACATTAGTTTCTTTCTGATATAAAAATCTGCAAGTGATTCATAATAGTGTCGTTTTTCCTTAAAAAGCAATTCTGCTATATTGTGAAATAATGCAATCTTATCCATTATTTTTTCCTCCCATAAAGTTCTTCGAATTGTTCCAAGCTGTCAATTTCTTTCACATGATAATTTAATTCGCATATTCCGGTTACTTTTCCAAAATCTGGCAATGGAATGAAATCAAATAGAGATTCTGGTATCCCTATTTTTAAAATAATGCTTTTCATAACATCTAATTCGCCTGTAATCAGTGTTGGTGGAATAAATGGCATAGAATTATGAAACATTAAAGCCGAACTTCTATCTTTTTTAACCGCAGTAAAAAACTTTTTCTTATTAGACATAATATTTACCTCCCAAGTAAATCTTTTAATTTGTAAATGTTCCAACAATCGTTATTTTTTTAGAATATTTACACTTTTTAATAAACTTATCCATTAAGTATGGTGATGGAAATTCTTTTTCGAATCGTTCACCTTTTTCGTTGATACATATTGCATAACACATAACGTTCACCAACCATCAATCATATTTTGAAAACTGTTTCATAATATCTTTATATGTCGTATTTTCGTCAACCTTTAGTACGCGGTCATTAAACACGCCTGCTATGTCGAAACTTTGTATTTGTCTTAGTTTAAATAAGTCCCACACGAAATCGTCAAGTCTGTCGCCAGGTTTTGCTTCAACAAATACCACCTGTTTATAATCCTTTAACATATTATTACCTCCCAATCTTTTTCTATACTATTATTATATCAAAAAAGTGAATGGATGTCAAGTAAAAAAGACGCCATAAATATGACGTCCTTTGTTTTAAAGTTAATAGCAATGACCTGTTCCGCCGCCACCACCATCGCCATAGCAATGACCCATACCATAAGTTCGGCTATATACAATTTTTCTTACAATCTTGGTAAACATAATTATTTCCATCCCCTTTCCAATGACCCATCTTCATAGACAACGCCATATTTATTTGTAGATTTAATAAATGACTTACTTACTGCCTTAACACCATCCATAAATGATGCTTTTAAGGTTTCTTCGCACATAAAACAAGACCTTTTTAATAACACCGGTGTCTTAAACCCCGGAATTAGCTTATCCATATCAATATATGTCTGGCATCCACCATAAAACGGTGAGCTTAATTTGATTCCAAAGGTCTTTTCGAAAGACACATAATATTCTTCACCATGTTGAATTTCCGACAGTTTGATGGAATTGAATCCCATCTTATCATAATGTGTCAGACACTTTGCCAAATCTTCCCTTGTGTATAGGAATGGTTTAACAATATTAAGGTTGATTCGTATTTTTTCTTTGTATGGTAGTGCGTTATAGAATAACTGTCTATCATACTGGGACTTTACACACCTGATTTCATCCGCAATAGATTCATCGTAATGTTGGACAGAAAGATTGATTCCGTCTACGATTTTTAACAATTCAACAAATAAGTCGAATCTTTCCATGCATATTTTTGGAACAGATGTTGTAACAAACACCTTTAAATCCGTTTCACGTTTTATAATGTTTATGCAGTCTATAAGTTCTTGCAGATAAAGACAAGGTTCGCCACCTAGAAACAATACATCATCATAACCATTTTGGTTATAGATTATCGTCTTTGCAATAGCTTTAATATCTGGTTTACAAACTCCAATTCCTTGGTATTTTGAATCTATGCAATGTGCACATTTATTGTCACACGCACTTGTAAAGTGAACGTCAAAGGAATTATAGATTCCGTCGCAACAGTTCCGTTTAAAATTAAACATATTTTTTACCTCCCTAAAAAATATCTTACTACCATATACAACATATTATATGAATATGTCATATATGGTGTATGCCGTAAAATATTACTCTTATACGCCAAGACTTATAATGATTGCTTTATCTACCTTGCTCATAATATAGTCATCTACGGAACAAATTTTTTCACGCAATCTACGTTTGTCTATTGTTCTGACCTGTTCAAGCAACGCAACCGAGTTTTTGCTTAATCCGTTATCTGAATACGGAATTCCAACGTGTGTTGGCAATTTAGCCTTGGACATTTGTGATGTTATAGCAGCAACTATTGTTGTAGGACTGTGTTTATTCCCAACGTCGTTCTGAATTACAAGAACGGGTCTTATTCCACCTTGTTCAGAACCTATAACTGGACTTAAATCGGCATAATAGATATCCCCACGCGTAACGCCGTTAATTGTGCGTTTTTTTGACGTGTTTTTCTGATTACCGTCAATCCGTTTAATAGCACCACTATGTAGGTTTTCGGATTCTAACGATTCATCTTCTAAAGATAACAATTGTTGTAACGCAACATCTGCTTCATTACATTTGTCACAATTTCCACTACAACTTCCTTCTGATAAATAACAATTACTTTTGTTCATTTCTATTACCTCCCAAGTAAAATATAAATATTTGTTTTTCTTACTATATATATTATATCAAAATACAGATATAATGTCAAATCTGTATTTATACCAGCGTGACACTATAATCCATTTTAATATCAACAATTCCATCAAGATGATTATAGTTTGCCACATCGACTTTTTCAAATGCGACATATTTGCTTATTCCAAAAAAAGTTTTTCTAATTTCATCACCGGCAAATAATGACGCCTCCATGTTAAAATTATCATAATTATTTATTCGATATAACATTCTATATATTAACCCATCATATACAATAGGATAATACCCACCGACCTTCATAAATGGATTTATATTTCTATTTAATACGTTCGTGGCTTTAACCAAGCAGGATATTTTTAATTTTGATTCGTCAAATCCGATTATTTTCATATTTTCCATAACAAGACACCCCGTCCATTCACTAGATTCCTAATAGTATAACATCACCGATAGAATATATGGTTATGCATATTAGGGCTATTATAAATAACCAGAAGATACCATATGCCAGTAAACATAGAATGTCGAATATAAAAATTATATTATACTTGATAATCAAATATTTCTTTGTGCTTCTGATATCAGTGGTTTTATTTTTAACATATTTACATATGCTTAATGAAATCTTTTTGATAAATGCACATATACATATAAATAAAGCTATTGAAAACAACCCTATTAAAAATTTAATCATTCTTTTACCCCCTTAAATTAATTCAACTTCGTATGAATCAGAAGTTACAACGTGACCACTAATTCTATCATACTTTCTAATATAAATTCTTTCACATTCAACATATCTTTCTATGTCACGAAACGTTCTTTCCGGATCAAGCCAACTGAACACGCGATATCCCATAGATAAATCTCTTGTTCCGTTGTTATGAAGAATTGAATATGCATTATCCTTCTTAACAATCGGATAATAATGACCCAGCTTTAAGTAGGAATTGATAGCCCTGTCTTTTATTTTGGTTATTTTTACCAACACCGTAAGTTCACATGAATTATCAAATCCATGTATTTTAATATTCATAATATTTACCTCCTATATAAGTTCAACATTATAAGACTTTTTAACAGAAACTATTCCCGTGCCACACATAAGAAATATTCTGTCTTTTATTTCTACGGCATAAACTAATCCGTATGTTTCTATTCTTGCGTGTTCTGCTATTGCTACAATTGTGCCAATTTCCATTCTTATTGGTGATTTGCCAACTGTAAACATATGAAGTTTTTCGGGTATGTTTTTACCAACCCATTCTGCATATGAAGAATAACATTCGTATGAATTTGTAATCATAACAGAGTCGCCTACGTTAAAATTTTCCATCCGTATCACCTATAATATATCTACGACATATGGATTGAATATATCAGAATAAGATGCGCTATCGGTATAATACTCATCTTCGACATCTCCAAGTTCCATAATATAACCATCTGATGTAAATACTATTGGCAAATCACAATCTTCAATTACAGCATATATGC